>Ga0307477_10000039_pt1 | contig 219639 bp, 187 predicted proteins | sample atmos_gasesECM2C_FD_203316 | JGI IMG/M metagenome (GOLD analysis project Ga0307477, IMG submission 203316) | Hardwood forest soil microbial communities from Morgan-Monroe State Forest, Indiana, United States - atmos_gasesECM2C_515 | ecosystem: Environmental > Terrestrial > Soil > Temperate...
CGGGGCCTTTGTCGAATCGGCCGCTGGCGGATCCGGATATCGGATGGCATATCCGCACCGGCGAGCTGATTCTGGCGACGCACTCCCTTCCCCGCACCGATCCGTTTTCTTCCACCATGCAAGGTCAGCCCTGGTTTGCGTGGGAGTGGTTGTACGACATCCTGCTCGGAATTCTGCACCGGGCTGGCGGACTGAGCGGAGTGGTTTGGTTATGCGGCTTGTTGGTGGCTGCGATTTTCGCGCTGCTATTTTCGCAACTGCTGCAACGCGGAACCGGCCTGCCGCTGGCGATCTTGCTGATGCTGCTGGCGGAGGCCGCTTCGATGATTCATCTGTACGCGCGTCCGCACATTGTGAGCTGGCTTTTTTCTCTGCTCTGGTTTGTTGCGCTGGAGCGCTGGGAACAAAGGGATGGTTCTGAGCACGGAAGCCTACCGCGATGGATTCCCTGGTTCTTTCCCGCCTCGATGTTGCTTTGGGTGAATCTACATGGCGGATGGCTCTTTGGTATTGTGCTGCTTGGAATCTACACCCTTGCCGCATTCGTCGAAAGTGTTCGCGAGCAGGATGCGTTTGCCGCGATTCGCACTGCACATCGGGCTCGTGCCATGGCTGTGGCCTGGGTGGCCTCGGCAGCGGCGACGCTCGTGAATCCCTTTGGCTGGCGGCTGCACGCGCACATCTATCGCTATCTGAGTGATCGCTACCTGATGAACCGGATCGATGAGTTCCGCTCACCTGATTTTCACGGCTGGGCGGAGCGCTGTTTTGCGGTCATCCTTATGCTGGTGTTGATCGGGTTTGCGGGTCATCGCAAGAAGCTACGTCTCAGTCATCTGCTCGTCGTGCTGCTGGTGGTGTATGCGGGATTCTATTCGTCGCGCAATCTTCCGGTCTCTTCGATGCTGCTGGTGCTGATCGTCGGGCCGATACTGTGGGAGAACTTCGCGTCGCTGGCGGACAAGCCGGGTGCCTGGAAGTGGGTGCGCAGGTGCACTGTCCGAATTCCCAGCTTCTCCGACCGGATGGGCGTGCAGGAAATGGAGCTTCGTGGGCACCTATGGCCGGTTGTGTCGGTCACTTTTGCATTCGTGATTTGTCTTCATGGAGGATGGCTCGGCTCGCGGCAGTTGATCCAGGCGGAATTCGATCCGAAGAAAATGCCGGTCGCGGCGGTGACTTTCCTGCAGAAGGAATTCGAGGGGAAGCAGCCGAGCACGGAGCTGGTTTTCTCGACCGATGCCTGGGGAGGGTATCTCATCTATCGGATGTTCCCCGGGCGAATGTATCCCGAGCGGATGTATCTCGAGCGGAAGGTCGTCATAGATGACCGTCATGATCTCTACGGCTCGGGCCGGATTCGTCAGTACCTGATCCTGACGCAGGCAGAGCCGGGATGGCAGGGCGTGCTGAAAGAGTGGCAGATTCGGATAGCGCTCTTGCCCACTGACTCAACCCTAGCCAACCTGCTCCGCGAAGTTCCGCGGGATTGGCGCGTGGCATACGAGGACAAGGTTGCGGTGGTTTTTGAGAAGCGTTAGAAACAAACGCGCTGCTGAAATTGGTCGCCTCACCGAATCTATACTAGTTGCAGGATGAATGACCGAGGGGTGTATTTTTGAAGCGCCGAATTCAATTTCTTATCTGGTTAGTCTGTCTTGCACTTCCCTCTACAACGGCGCTTGTAGCCGCTCAATGCTCGGAATCAGCAATCCAGCAGACACAGAAGCAGACGGTCGTTGCTGACCAGGAGTATTCAAAGCAGATACTGCTCGCGAGACGGGCGGCTCTTGAGATATATGACCACCGGTTTTTGGGGAATTCCGGGTCCGCTATAAATAACAAGATCGGTCGGCCTCCCGGAATGTCTATTGCGGTGGCAGTCGATGGCAAGTTGGTGTGGGCTGAGGGTTTTGGCCTGGCTGACTTGGAGCAGTGTGTTCCAACAACGCCCAAGACAAAGTTCCGAATTGGAAGCACTTCGAAGCCATTAACTTCCGCGGGGGCGGCACTGCTCTACGACCAGAAACGCCTCGATCTGGATGCTCCTATACAACGCTACGTGCCCAGTTTCCCAGACAAGGGTAACCCCATAACGACCCGTCAGCTACTAGGGCAGCTCGGTGGTATTCGCGACTATAACGCACAGGAAAGCAGGAAACTAGACCGAGATGTATATCACTCTGTTGCTGAATCGCTCAAGAGATTCAAGGATGACCCGCTAGCTGCGCCTCCTGGCACGAAGTGGCTCTATTCAACCTACGGGTATGTCCTCGCGAGCGCGGCCATCGAAGGAGCGTCGGGGCAAGAGTTCCTTTCCTTTATGCACGACAAAGTGTTCTTGCCTCTTGGCATGCAAGATACCCTTGCCGATGAAAGCGACAAAATCATTCTCAATCGGGCGCGCTGGTATACCGTGGTGGCGGATGGGAGTTATCGCAACACCCCGTATGAAGACTTGAGCTACAAATGGGGCGGAGGCGGGTTCCTGTCGACCGCCGAGGACCTCGTTCGCTTCGGTTCCGCTCTCTTGAAACCAGGATTCCTGAAACAAGACACTCTCGGAATGATTTTTTCGCGTCAAGAAACGACCGCTGGCAACACCACGAAGTACGGACTCGGCTGGTTCATTCACGATGTTGACGCGGATGGCACGGAGCGGCAATTCGAGCACAGTGGCGGAGTCGCTGGAAGTTGCTCCTGGCTGGTCATCTATCCCGATCGCGGGGTGGTAATCGCCTGGCTGCAGAACAGCAACGACTTCCGCGACTGGCCCATCCTGGACGTCGCTGCCCCCTTCTTTTCTACAAGGAAATAAGTCTTCGCGAGCTATCCGAACAACCAGGGACGGGGGGGACAATCTACTGCTGAATCCCCAAGAAAACTCCGAACTTTGCCTCACTCTCTGCACCCTGAGCGCTTTCGCATCATCAGATGTAGTTGAGTTTGGCGCTGGCTGCCGGGAAAGTGTTACTTTTGAACGCCCGCGAGAATTCCAGGGCGTTGCCTTTGCGAGAGAATGAGAACATATGCGGATCGCGAGAATACGCCGGTGTATCGAGAGATGTCCGGGGAGCTGTCGATGAAGTCACAGTGTTTGCCCTTCCAGCAGATTCCGCACACCACCCGCCTCTTCCTCGATTATCTTTCTTACACTCCTTCCATTCGCAGCTTTTATCCGCGCTCACCGATTTTTTCGGAGTGGGTAAAGGACGAATCCCAGCGCGTCGTTTACGACGCCGCGCGTCGCGGCAAGGTGAGCGAAATTCTTGAGCGGCAGAATCGTGCGTGGGGAGCCTCTCCGCAGACGCTGGCCAATATTGAGCGGTTCAAGCGAGGAGCGCTGGCGGCGGTTACGGGGCAGCAAGTCGGTCTCTTCGGGGGGCCGCTGTTTTCGATCTTCAAAGCGCTGACTGCGGTCAAGCTGGCGGAAGAGGCGATCGCCGCCGGAGTGGACTGCGTCCCGGTCTTTTGGTTGGCTACCGAGGATCACGATTTGGCCGAGGTCAATCATGTCGCGCTGCTTTCCGAACACGGGCTGCCGGAACGCCTCGTAGTGGAAAGCCAGGGGATTTCCGACGCGCCCGTGGGGACCGTCAAGTTCGGACCAGAGATTGAGTCGGTGGTTGACCGTGCCGCCACGCTGTTGGGAGATTCCGAGGTCACGACTTGGCTGCGTCAGGCGTATCGTCCGGGAGAGAGTCTGGGCAGCGCGTTTGCCCTGCTGTTTGAGCGGCTGTTTGCGGAGTGGGGCGTCATCCTGCTCGATCCGGCTGAAAAAGATTTTCACGATCTCGCAAAACCCCTGTTCCGCGCGGCGGTCGAACGGGTCTCTGAACTCGACGAGGCACTGCTGGCGAGGGGCAAGGCACTGGAGGCGACGGAATATCACCAGCAAGTGAAAGTGACTTCGGCGACCACACTGCTTTTTGAAGTGAAGAATGGCGCGCGCACGGTAGTGCGGCGCAGAAATAATGGCGCGAACGGCGGCGAGTTTGCGGTGGGTGAGGGGCGGATCTCGTCCAAAGAGCTGGTCGAACGAATCGAAGAAGCTCCGGAGACTTTCAGTCCCAACGCGATCTTTCGTCCTGTGGTGCAGGACTACCTGTTGCCGACGCTTGTGTACACCGGCGGAGCGGCCGAAGTCGCGTACTTTGCCCAGGCCGCCGTCGTTTACGAGAAACTGCTGGGACGAGTGACTCCGATTTTGCCGCGCTTTTCGGCGACGTTGCTCGAAGCCAAGGCGGAGCGCATTCTGACGCGCTACCAACTGGGACTACCCGACGTACTCCAAGGTCCCGAGAAAGTGCGAGAAGCGATTGCCGCTCGCTCGCTGCCGCCGGATTTGCAGACACGCTTCTCGGAAGCCTACGCGAGTGTTGAGCAGTCGATGGCGGCGCTTCGCGAATCGATCGGCAGACTGGATTCAACGCTCATCGATACGGCCGAAAGTACGCGGACCAGCATGTCGCATCAAATCGATCGCTTGCGGGCGCGAGTGGCGCGGGCGGAACAGCAGCGGAATGAAGTCATCACGCGGCATGCGGATGCGTTGAGCGACGCGCTATTTCCGAATAAGGTGCTCCAGGAGCGCGAGGTCGCAGGAGTGAGTTTCGTGGCGCGCTATGGACCGGAGTTGCTCGCGAACCTTTATGAGAAGATTCATCCCGATTGCCACGATCACCAGGTGATTGAGGTGCAGTAGAGGCGAGCGGAGCCTCTGCCCTCTGCGGCTAAAGCCGCACTCCGAGACAAGCCTTTCATCGCAGGGGTGAACCGCTGCGGCACCCAAAAACGGACAGGACGTCCAAAACGGATTGAAGCTTCGCCCTACTTCGACTCGCCGAAAGCCAGGTAAGTTCCCAGTCCAATCATGATTGCACCGGTCGCTGAGCGCTGACGCCGGCGGAAGCGCGCCGAACCGCGAATGCGCTGGCCGAGCGGTCCTGCTAGCAGGGTCACGACGATGTCAGCCGTTGTGTTGAGCGTCACCGAGAATGTTCCCAACAGAACAAACTGCAGAAAGACGTGTCCGTGCCCGCGGTTCACGAATTGAGGAATGAAAGACAGAAAGAACAAAGCTGTCTTTGGATTTAACACCTCGGTCATGACGCCTTGCCAGAAGGGATTTCTTCCACGCGGCAGGTCGGCGAAAGAAATGCCTTCATCCTTTCTGGCATCGAGAATCATGCGAATCCCGAGGAAGCAAAGATAGCCTGCGCCAAGATACTTGACTGCGGCAAAGGCCAGGGCGGACTTGGCAAGAATGATGGAGATGCCGGCGGCAGCGGCGAATACGTGGACCATGCCACCGAAGAATGTGCCGAGCGCGGAGAGCAGGCCTTCGCGGCGTCCGCCACCCAGCGCGCGGGCGAGAACGTAGAGCATTCCTGGTCCGGGAGCGATGGCCAGCAGAATGGCGGCGCTCAGGAAGATAAGGAAGCGAGCGGAGTCGAACATGTTGCGCTGATTATAGCCGCAGCCGCCCGGCGCGACTAGCTCGCGGGGGATTTTCCATCGCGCGGCACTGTCTGCAACTCTTCGAGGGATTCAACGCGCGGCACGCCCTTGTCTCGGTATGCGCCCGGTATGTCCATCAACACCGCTTGCATGCCTGCGCCGGTGGCGCCGAGGTAGTCCACGGAATACACGTCGCCGACATAAAGGCTCTCTCCAGGCGCAGCATTCATGCTCTTCAGGGCGTGGCGAAAGATTTCCGGGTGTGGCTTCTCGTATCCGATGAGTCCGGAGTCGGTGATGGTGCAGAAGCATTGGGCGATGCCACAGCGGCGCAAGACGTCTTCGATTTTGCCATCCGCGTTGGAGATGACAGCGATCTGGTAGCGCTCGCCGATTTCATGTAATTGTTTAGCGGTGCCGGGGAGAATTGTGTCCCAGTTGCCGGAGTTGCGGATGCTGGCAACCAGCTGATCGCGGACCGCGTCGTCGTTGAGCCCGATCTCGGAGAGTAGCTGGGAGTAGAACATCCACCAGAAACTGTGGTCGGTGTTGCCGTTATTGGTCATCATCGCGTCGAATTGATTTTTGGTTCGGCACTCCAGATCGCGCAGGAGGTCGGCATCGGGCACAATGCCGCGTTCGGCGAGAGGCGCGTGAATGCGCTCGCGATTAGGGAACAGCAGGGTGTTGCCAGCATCGAAGAAGATGACTTTGATTTTGGAGTTCATGAGAGTCGGATAACTGAACAAATCTTCCTGTAGAGATGGGGTCTTGCCCGTCTCGCGCCGCGAAAGAGCCACGCCAAGCCGCGTCTCTACAGGAGATTTAATTCGGCCGCTGGGCGCCTTCAGGGTTCGAGTACCAGCCGGTCCGTGGTTTCACGTTCCACGGCCTTCCGGGAATAGAGTAACGGAAAATAATGGCCAGCGTCCCATAGGGGAATCAGGTCGGAGTAGTGTGGGCTCCCGGGCTGACCGCTCTGGCCGGGCGTGTTGACGGCGACCGATTGATCCCAGTTGCTTGTGTCAAGAATCTCGCGATAACTCGCGCCTGAAACCTGTTCCCAGGAACTTCCATAAGCGCCGGTGGCATTCACCGTGTATTCGTCACCAGGACGGGACAGAGGACCCAGGTCGAGCAAGTCCGTTGCACCGGCCTGCTGGTCGAGCGCGTGGCGGAAGTGGACGGTGTGTAAGTTGCCCCACGACCACTGCGACGCGTCAGGACCGAGTAACTTCGCAAACTCTTTGCGCGCAGATTGCAGCGTGTCCACGAGAAGCTCGTCACGACCGGCGACTGGACTGTCGCCGAAGAGATCCTTATCAGGATTTGTGAGAATACTCAGGACTGTGTTGGGCGGCAGATCGTTGTAACGTCCGCCTTGTTTTTGAAGGCGGCTGCCATCCGTCTTTGAAAAGCGTTCCCCTAGTGCGAGGCAAATTTGTTGGAACCACACTTCGTAGAGAGCCGCGTCTGGCGATTCGCGCGTGAGATTTCCGTCCCAGCGCAGAAAGCTGCTTAGCACAGGATCATCTTTCAGGCTGGTCGAGCGCACGAGTGTCCGAAACTCCAGCGCGGGGAGCGAAGTGACATCGTTTTGCAGCGACTCCATATCGGCCACTGTCAACTTGTGGTGATGTTGCTTTGCGCTTTCTATCACGGAAAGAATGCGGGTGACCCGATAAGGCGGAGCCCATTCGAAGCCGACATTGTAGGGATAGTGCTCTGGAATCATCTTATTGTTAGCGGTGGCAACGAAGCCTTGCTCCGGATTGAAAAAGTGTGGCAGCACTGTCGTGGGGACGAAGCCCGCCCAGTTGTAATTGCCGCTTCCGGGAACAGGGAGAAGGCCAGTCCAGTTTCGTAGGGGCGCCAGTCCGGCAGAGTGCTCGCCTATGTTGCCGGCGTTATCGGCGTACACAAGATTTTCGGAGGGAACCTTCCAGCGCGCCACGGCCGCTTCGAACTGGTCCCAGTTTTCGGCGCGGTCAATTGCCAGTGACGCCATGTAGCCGGCCGTCCCTGGCTCGGTTCCGACCCATCGCAAAGCGAGCGCGCGTTTGGCGTCGTCCTTATCGTCACCCCAGAGCACGGGGCCATGGCGGGTGAATTTTAAATCGACCTCCGTGGCTGCCGCTCCTTTGACCGAGAACACCTCTCGCCGCACTTCCATCTTTTTCCACCCGTCTTCAGTTCTGTACTCCAGCGGATTCGCGGGATTCAGTTCTTCTACGTAGAGGTCCTGCTGGTCGAGGCCGAAGATGGTGAATCCCCAGGCGATGTGTTCGTTGTGGCCGAGCGCTACGCCGGGCAGTCCGGGTTCGCCTGCGCCGATGACGTTCCATCCGGGGGCGACGAGGTGAACCATGTAGCGCAACGAAGGCAGGCCGATGACTCGGTGGGGATCGTTTGCGAGCAGCGGCTTGCCGCTGGCGGTTAACGCGCCGGAGATGGTCCAGTTGTTGCTGCCTTCGAGCGGGTGCGCGGGGAACTCGATGCGATGATCGCTGCCGACGAGATTCTTCAGTAACTCGGGAGAGAGTCCGGCGAGATCGAGGCGGGGCGCGGGATCGAGGGCGACGGCGGGATCGAAGTCGAACAGCTTGGACGCTTTCTCCCCGCCGAGATCAGCCAGAGCTCGGGCATGTTCGAGTTCGCTGATCGCATTGCCGGTCATGGAAAACGCGGCCATGCGGTTCAAACAATCTTCTGGATGCCAGGCGTCGGGCGCAAATCCAGCGAGTTGAAATTCGATGGGCGCGCCGGGGCCGCTGGGAGCGGTCAGACTGGCGATATAGGAGTTGATGCCGTCGGTAAACGCGGTCAGGATTGCTTTTGTGTCGGGCGCGTAGCTTTCGTATTCCGCCTCCATGTCGCCGCGATAACGCAAGGCACGGGCGTTCACATCGCGGGGCAGCGCGGACGGGCCGAGAATTTCGGCGAGCCGTCCCTGTCCGGAGCGTTTCCAGAGTTCCATTTGGAAGAGGCGATCCTGAGCAGCGACTACGCCTTGGGCGAAGAACAGATCGTGCTGGTTCTGCGCGTAAATGTGGGCAACTCCCCAGCGATCGCGCAGAACGTTGACGGGCCGCTCTAGTCCTGGCACCCGCAGTTGGCCGGAGACGACGGCGAGAGCCTTATGGGCGGCACGGACCAGATCCGGCTTTGGGGCGGGCTGGGCGAAGGCTGCGAGGGGAAATAAAAGGATCAGCAGGCGGATGTTTTTCATCGGAGACTTATTGTAATTGCGCTCGGCCATCCGGCGGTTCGGTGGCCGGGCGAGGGCGCCCGGCTCTCCATGGGCAAACTGGGGCCTTGAAAATTGCCCAATGAATTAAACTAACAAATCGCCGATGTATTGAGTGGAATCAAAAACTCATGGCCCAACTGCGAGTTGTCGTCCTGTGGCACCAGCACCAGCCGTTCTACAAAGACCTGGTGACGGGGCTCTATCGCCTGCCCTGGACGCGCCTGCATGCTTTGAAAGATTACTACGGGATGGTGAAACTGCTGGACGAGTTTCCACAGGTGCACCAGACGTTCAATCTGGTGCCCTCGCTGATCACGCAGATTCAGGATTATGTTTCGGGGGGTGCGCAGGACCCTTTTCTGCAGGTTGCGAGCAAGCCCGCGAAAGACTTGACGCAGGAGGAGCGGCGGTTTGCGCTGCAATATTTGTTTCAGGCGAATCCCGTGAACGTGATCGGGCGCTATCCGCGGTACCGCGAGTTGTGGGAGAAATTTCGCGGGGCGGGGGACACACCCGAGCGCGCGGAGAAATATTTTCAGCCTCAGGATTTCACCGATTTGCAGGTGCTGTCGCAGATTGGATGGTTCGATGAATATTTTCTGGCGGAGACGGACGTTGCGGAGCTGATCCGCAAAGGCCGGAACTATACGCTCGAAGACCAGCGGTTTTTGATTGCGCGGGAGCGCGAACTGCTTGGCCGGGTTCTGCCGGTGCATGCGGAGGCGGCTAAGAAAGGCCTGATCGAGATTTCGACTTCGGCTTTTTATCATCCTATTTTGCCGCTAGTGTGCGACACGAAGATCGGTGCGGTATCCTCGCCGGGGCTGGCCTTGCCGCAGAACCGCTATCGCCATCCTGAGGATGCTCGCGAGCAATTGCTGCGGGGACTGGATCTGCACGAAAAAGTGTTTGAACTGCGGCCGCAGGGAGTCTGGCCGTCGGAGGGAAGCGTTTCCGAAGAGGCGTTGGCGATTGCACACCAGCTTGGAGTGCAGTGGATGGCGACCGACGAAGGCGTGCTGGGACGGAGCCTGGGGATAAATTTCTCGCGCGATGGGTATGGTCAGCTGAATTCGGATTTGGCGCGACAGCTCTACACGATTTATCGCTACGAGAATAGCGATACGCGGATGAATCTGCTTTTCCGCGACCATACACTCTCCGACCTGATCGGATTCGTATATTCGGGGATGCCGCCGCAAGACGCTGCCAATAACCTCATCCACAAGATTAAGGAATCGGCGCGGCCCATTATTGCGAACGGGCAAGATGCCGTGGTCCCTATCATTTTGGACGGCGAGAATGCCTGGGAATACTACCCGCACTCGGGCCGGGAATTCCTGCGGAGATTCTATGACGCGTTGCAGAAAGATCCGGGGATTGAAGCGGTGACGGTGACAGAGGCGATTGCGCGGCACAAGAATGTCAGTCATTTGAAGACGCTGGTGCCCGGGTCGTGGATCAACGCGAACTTTAACGTTTGGATTGGGGCGCCCGAGGACAACAAGGCTTGGGACTACCTCTATCACGCGCGCAATTTCTACGCGCAAGCCGCATCGGGCGCAACTGCGAAACAACGCAAGCTGGCGTTTGAAGAGATCTTGATCGCAGAGGGCAGCGACTGGAACTGGTGGTACGGGCCGGAGCACCACTCGGCGAACGATCGCGACTTTGACGAACTCTACCGCAAACACCTGTCGAATGTTTACCAGGCGCTGGGTGGGACTCCGCCGGATTATCTGGCGCAGCCGATTACCGGAGAAGTGGCGCGGCCTTCGTTCACGCCGCAAACCGCTTACATCCATCCCAGAGTCTCAGGCGACATGGTGCGCTATTTCGAGTGGATGGGAGCGGCGTGTTACACGGCTGACCAACGCTCGGGCGCCATGCACGGCAAGCAATTTCTGATGGACGAAGTGTTTGCCGGCATCGATGAGCAATATGTGTACGGACGGCTGGATTTCGCCGGTAAGGTGCCGGCAGACGCATTCGAAGTGGTGGTGAATCTGGAGTCGTGGGCCAATCATGCGGCCAAGCCCCGGCGCGAACTGCGATTAGATACGGTAGTGAATGAAGGCCGCATACTGACGTGGAAAGTGACGGAGGGGCAAGACAGTGCGGTGGCGGATTCAACATCGACGGATTCGGGAGGTGCGCGGGTGGTGCTCGTCCGGAATTTTGAGTTTCGCCTGCCCCTCACGTGGCTGCTTGCGGCTCCGCTGGAGATTGACAAAGTGCGAGGACCGAAAAGCTCGGATCTGCTCACCACACGGTTGCGCCTGCGCTTCAGTTTGTGGCAAAACCATCTGCCGGTCGATGCGTTGCCGGTGGAAGGATGGATTGAGCTGGAGCTGCTAGCGGAAGAGGATCTGCTGGGAGTGGGGGGATAAAGGCCAGAGGACGAGAACCGGGCTTTAAGTGTAATAGCACGGACTCGAACTGCGTTACGGGCCGCCGCGCCAGCTTTCGTGTATCGAACAGTATTCCTGGGTCGGAGTTCCCAACTTCGGCGTGGCCGACAATCCGCCCCAAATCGTCGCAACCTTCTGCAACGGGCCGCGCAGGCTATAATTGCGCACCGATGGCACTCACTTCTGGTACGAAACTCGGTCCGTATGAAGTTCAATCTCCGCTGGGCGCAGGCGGAATGGGTGAGGTGTATCGAGCGAAGGACACTCGCCTCGACCGCATCGTCGCTGTCAAAATTCTCCCCAGTCATCTTTCTGACAATCCCGACGCCAAGCAACGTTTCGATCGTGAAGCCCGCGCCATCTCTTCTCTGAACCATCCCAATATCTGCACCATGCATGATGTCGGCCACCAGGATGGCATCGACTTCCTGGTCATGGAGTTTCTGGAGGGAGAAACGCTCGCCAGCCGCTTACTGAAAGGTCCGCTCGCCACCGAACTGGTGCTGAGATACGGTATCGAGATTTGCGAGGGGCTGGAGCGAGCGCACAAAAGCGGCGTCGTACATCGAGACCTCAAACCGGGAAACGTGATGCTGACCAAGACTGGGGCGAAGCTGATGGACTTCGGCCTGGCGAAAGCGACTTCCGCGGGCGCGGCGCCATCTTCCAGTTTGACTTCCAGTTTGAATATGACTATGACGACGCCCGGCCCGTCTGCTGACCAACCGCTGACCGCGCGGGGCACGGTGGTGGGGACATTCCAGTACATGTCTCCGGAGCAGGCCGAAGGCAAGGAAGCAGATGCGCGCTCCGACATTTTTGCGATGGGCGCTCTGCTGTACGAAATGGTGACTGGCAAGCGGGCGTTCACGGGGAAGAGCCAGGCCAGCATCGTGGCGGCGATTCTCGCTTCGGAACCAGCCCCAATTTCGGTCGCGCAGCCTATGACTCCGCCGGCGCTCGCGCAAGTGGTAAAGTCCTGCCTCGCCAAAGATCCCGAAGAGCGCTTCCAGACGGTGCACGACCTCAAACTGCAATTGAAATGGATTGCCGCGGCGTCTTCCAGCCAGCTCGCTGCCCCCGCCCAGGTCCGCGCCCGCCGGGTAGTGCAGAAGCGCACCTTGCTCATTGCCGCCGTCGCCGGCTGGCTTCTCGCTGCTGCCGCTCTGGTTGTTTTTCTGCGAAGCCGCGACCAGTTTGAAGAGGCTCGACGCCCGATGACCGCGTCGTGGCTGGCTCCGCCCAATACGGAATTCTCCGTGGTGCACCCCGGCGCGCCCGCGCTTTCTCCCGACGGCACCAAACTTGCCTTCCTCACCGGCGACCAATCCGAAACCAAGTTGTGGGTGCGCGACGTGCCCACCGGAACCCTGCACGCCGTAGATGAAGCCGACCGCCCAAGATATCCATTCTGGTCGCCCGACGGCAAGAACATTGGATTTTTCTCCGCTGGAAAATTAAAGAAAGTGGCGCTCGCTGGGGGGCCAGTGCAAGTGCTCTGCGACGCCCCGGAAGGCCGCGGTGGGTCTTGGAGTCAGCGCGGCGTGATCATCTTCACTCCCAACATTTTCGAGCCCTTGTACAAAGTTGCCGAGGGCGGCGGAACGCCCGAGAAGATCACCGAGACAAAACCGGGTTGGACGAATCGCAACCCGTACTTTCTGCCCGACGGCAATCACTTCCTCTTCGTTTCTCGTCAGGCCAGTGGCGGAAGCGGTTCCGTCGGAGGTGTGTACGGCGCTTCGCTATCGGGAGAAAAGCCGCGCCAGATTCTCGAACGCGGCTCGAACGTCCAGTATTCCGACGGGTACCTTCTCTATCTTCGCGAGACCGTGCTCGTCGCCCAGCGCTTCGATCCAAAGTCGCTGCGACTCAGCGGAGACTCGAAGCCGATCGCCGAAAAACTTGACTATTGGAACCCGCGCGACCTCGCCGCTTTCACGGCCGCCCAGGGCACGCTCGTCTTCCGGCACGGATCGTTGCGGAAAACTCAGCCCATGTTTGTCGATCGAACCGGCAAGGAACTGGCGCGCTTCGGCGAGCCCGGTCTCTATTCGTCGCCACAGCCCTCGAACGACGGCTCCCTGGTCGGCTTCGTGCGCTCCGATCCCGACACTGGCCGCGGAGACGTTTGGATGGCCGACACCAGGCGCAACACGGTTTCGCGCAGCACCTTCGCCGACGCCTCCAACATTACCTTTGCCATCTCCCCAGACTCGACGCAGCTCGTGGTCAGTACCATTGCAGGAACAATCTCGGGGGAGATCTGGATCCAGCCCATCAGCGGGTCTGGCAACCCGCAGAAGTTGGAAAGGCCCATGAGCTTTGTCTCGGTGACCAGCTGGTCTCCCAACGGTCGTTATCTATTTTTTTGGTCGCAGGACAATGCCACGCGCCAGGACGTCTACTACGTTGATCTGAACGGCGACAGAAAATTCATTCCTTTCCTCCATTCGCCCGCCAATGAAAACGACGCAGTTCTCTCGCCAAACGGCAAATGGCTCGCCTATTCCTCCGACGAATCGGGAAGGTTCGAAGTTTATGTCACCGCATTCCCCGGTCCCGGGGGCAAATGGCAAGTATCCAACGGAGGCGGAGGCAGTCCGTCGTGGAGCGCGGACGGCAAGCAACTCTACTACGACGTCGCAGACAAACTCATGCTTGTGCCCATCCAAAACCTAGACGCCTTCGAATTCGGAGCGCCATCCGCCCTACCCATTCACCTGAACGAATTCGCGACGCTGGGGTCTGTGGCGCCCAGCGAACGATTTCCCGCTCTGAAACCTCTCAGCGGAGGCCAGTCGCACCCTCAGGAAGTCATCCTCAACTGGACCGGAACCCTGAAGCAATAGCTGACCCTGCAACTTTGCAACTTTTGAATCGGGTTCTTCTTAACCTCGAACTTTCGCTACTGGCCGCTGTTCGCTCCCGTCATCGTCATCGGCCGATTCAATTCCATCACCAGCTCTGTGCCTGCGGGAAGCATCGCGGAACGATGTTTGCCGAGCCAGTGCGCGACGGTCACGGTGGCGCCGACGGCTCCGCCGATTAGGAAGCCTTTGCCGCCGCCAGCTAGTCCACCGACCAACATTCCGCCGCCGGTGCCCATGCCGATTTCGGTGAGGTCTTTGCCGTCGTGGCCAGCGCCTTTGAACTGCCCTTCCGTGTTGACGTCGGTGCCGTGGCGAGCATTGGTGTCAATCAGTGAGGCGTTCAGTATGAACCTGCCTCCATTCGGAAGGACGAGGTTTTCGGGGAAGATGGCGATGGTGGGCTTGCCAGCAATGCGACGCGGTTCGTTCGCTTTGGTGACGCGGCCCTCGACGGTGGCGCCGATGGGGATCGCGGTTTTGCCGTCCACCACGACGGGCGCCGTGACTCTTGCCGAGAACGGATCTCCGGCTTTCGAACTGAAGGTTGCAAGCGTGGTTTCGAGTTTCATCTTGACGGCGGTGCCGGCGGGCAGGGAAGTTTGCGCCCCGGCGAAACTTGCGATCAGGATGAGCGAGGTTAGTGAAAATGCTTTTTTCATGTTACCTATTACCTCCAAATTTCAATTTCGAATCTCTTTCAAAGCCTTCAAAACTTCATCCAGCGGCGCGCGGTCGAGCTGGTTATCGCCGCGATAGATGTAGCGGACTATGCCGCTGCGATCGATTATCAGAGTGGCCGGGTGCGCGATGTTGAGTGCGTCGGTGCCGAGAGCGTGATGAAGCCCGTAGGCTTTGGTCACGGTCCGATCCTCATCGAGTAGAAAGACGCTGGCGATGGGATGCTTCTCCAGGAATTTCCCTGGCTTCCACATACCGTCCCGCTTTTCGGCGGCAATGAACGCCAACTGTGCTCCCGCTGCTTCAATTTCCGGTGTCCGCGACTCGAACTGAGTCATGCGTTTCACGCAGTTCGGTCACCAGGTGCCGCGCAAAAACTCGAGAATCAGCGTGCCCTGCTCGAGCAGCCCACGGAGAGTGAATGTGCCCTCACGATTGGCCGCTCCCAGAGAAGAGTCCGGGGCGGGCGAACCGATCTCCAGAGTTTCGGTGCGGTTCTGCATGTTGAGTTCGACTCTAAGCGAGGTGGAAATCAGGAACAATAACGGATGGGGTACGGGGGATGACTCGATATAGCAGTGGATTTTGGGTGGCGCAGCGGTTCACCGCCGCGATCCTGGCGCTGAATTCCAATGCGATCCTGGCGCTGAATTCCAACGGCTTTATATTTTGCTGAGAAACTGTTTGTGCGCGCTGCGGCCGCCCTCAGCGGCTAAAGCCGCACTGAAAAAGAAGCCTGTTATCGCAGCGGTGAACCGCTGCGCCACCCAAAATCAAACTCAAGATCGAGTATTTCAACACTCTGTTTAACGGCCGAGGTCCCAGTTCTTGATCGGGAAGTCCGATATAATTTCGCTTCACGCGTAGGAGAACGCGCAAGCCGCGTCTCTACAATTGCGACGATGTTTCTAATTCAATCCGACGAATAAAGGACGCACTAATGCCACTTACCAGTATTGCTGATATCCGCGGACGCCAGGTGCTTGACTCGCGTGGCAATCCGACCGTTGAAGCTGAAGTTTTTCTTGATGGCGGCGCGAGTGCGCGGGCCATTGTGCCAAGTGGCGCGTCCACCGGTGAGCATGAGGCCGTCGAATTGCGTGACGGCGACAAGACCGTATACCTCGGCAAGGGCGTTCTGCAGGCGGTTGCGAACGTCAACGGCGAGATTGCGGGAGACCTCAGCGGAGTTGATGCAGCCGACCAGCGCACGCTCGACGCCAGGCTGATTGAGCTTGATGGCACGCCCAACAAGGGACGACTGGGGGCGAATGCGATCCTGGCGGTTTCGATGGCGGCGGCGCGAGCTTCCGCGAACGCGTGTGATCTGCCACTCTATCGCTACCTCGGAGGGGCGGCGGCGAACGTGTTGCCGCTTCCGATGATGAACATCCTCAACGGCGGCGCGCACGCCGACAACAATGTCGACTTCCAGGAGTTCATGGTGATGCCGGTGGGAGCGCCATCGTTTTCCGAGGCGCTGCGCTGGGGCGTCGAAGTCTTCCATACGCTCAAGGGCGTGTTGAAGAAACGAGGATACAACACGGCAGTCGGCGACGAGGGTGGATTTGCTCCGTCGGTGAAGTCGAACGTGGAGGGCATTGAAGTCGTGCTGGAGGCGATTCAGCAGGCGGGCTACAAGCCGGGTAAGGAGATCGCGATTGCGCTCGATCCGGCGGCCAGCGAGTTTTATCAGGATGGGAAATACGTTTTCAAGAAATCCGACAAGTCGGCAAAGAGTTCGGAAGACATGGTTCGTTACTGGGCGAAATGGGTGAATGACTACCCGATCGTGTCCCTCGAAGACGGTCTTGCTGAAGACGACTGGGACGGCTGGGTGATGCTGACCAAAGAGCTGGGCGACAAGATTCAGCTGGTGGGCGATGACTTGTTCGTTACCAATGTGGAGCGGCTGCAGGAGGGAATCGATAAGCATGTCGCCAATTCGATTCTGATCAAGGTCAACCAGATTGGGACGGTCAGCGAGACGCTGGACGCGATTGACCTGGCGCGCCGCAATGGATACACGTCAGTGATCTCGCATCGCTCGGGCGAGAGCGAGGACACGTTTATCGCGGACCTGGCGGTGGCGACGGGGGCTGGTCAGATCAAGACTGGGTCGGGCTCGCGGACGGACAGAATTGCCAAGTACAACCAGTTGCTGCGGATTGAAGAGGAGTTGGGGGGCGCGGGGCGATTTTTAGGGGTGAAGGCGCTGAACTATAAGCTTCCCTGAAGCCGAGATCCGACATCCAGGAGCTAAAATCCCATCCTGTCGTCCGCCGAGGGCCCATAGGTGGCGGGCACCGGCTCGTCATTCAATCGCAGATACACTCCGAGCTGGGCGCGGTGGTGTACCAGGTGATTGAGGAACATTTGCCGGTAGGCTAGAAAGCGCGTCCCGCTGAAGATGGGCTTGTCGCCGAAACTCAGCTTCCACGGCTGCGTCCAGGCTTCATCCTTCGTGTTCTTGAGAGCGGTGCGAACCTGGGCAGCGCCTTCATCGAAGGCCTTCATCAGTTGCGCCGCGGATTCAAACGGCACGGACGGCATCTTGGTCTTGCCAAAATCAAGTTCGGGAGTGGTGAGGATTACAAGGCCGAAGCCGGCCAGTTGCGCTACGTGGGGCGCCAGTTTGCCGAGTGGCATTGATTTGGAATGCGGTGCGTAGTCCTTCTTATCCATCGGAACGCGTTCAAGGGCTGTGCGCGTCTTTTTCATTTCCTCGTCGAATTCAGGCAGAAGAAGTTCACTGATAGGCATCGGTTTCTCCGGGGGATCGATTATAAAGCCTCCCTAGTTTGAAACCTCGTCATTTCTCCTATAAATTCTTCTTTCACCTATTTTCTCCGCGTGTCCGTACCTCAGTGTGTGGATTTTGTCATCGGAAGCGAACAGCTAACAGCCAGGAGCTAATAGCGAATTTATGCCCCGTCCCAAACCTCTCGTCCTCATCATTCTCGACGGCTGGGGATACCGCGCCGAAACCAAGGCCAACGCCATTGCACTTGCGCGCAAGCCCACGTACGACAGGTTGCTGCGCGAGTATCCCAACACGCTCATTCACACCAGCGGACCGTTTGTCGGTCTGCCCGAAGGGCAGATGGGGAATAGTGAAGTCGGCCATCTGAATATTGGCGCGGGGCGCATCGTCCATATGGAAGTCACGCGCATCGATCTGATAATTCAGAACGGCGAATTCTTCTCGCACTCGGTGTTGCTCGAGGCGATGAAGAATGCCCGGCTGGGTGGACGTAAGCTGCATTTGTTCGGACTGGTCTCAGATGGCGGCGTGCACTCTCGGCAGGAGCATCTGTATGCGCTCCTGAAGATGGCCAAGCAGAATGGAGTTGACCGCGTCTTCGTGCATGCCTTCATGGATGGACGCGACACGTTGCCGACCAACGGCGCGGGCTATCTCGATCAGCTCCAGCAGAAGATGCGCGAGTACAACTCCGGCAAGACTGCCTCCGTCAGCGGCCGCTACTATGCCATGGACCGCGACCGCCGCTGGGAACGCGTCGCCAAGGCCTATAACGCAATGGTCGAGGGCAAAGCCGAGGGTGGCACTTACGTCGATGCCGTGCAGGGGATGAAAGAGTCCTACAACAAAGGCGTGACGGATGAGTTCGTGGTGCCGTTTGTCTGCACCGATAATCGCGGCGAGGCGGTCGCTAAGATCAGCGACGATGATTCCTGTATTTGTTTCAATTTTCGCGCCGACCGCGTGCGGCAGATCACGCGGGCTCTCTGCCGTAACAGCGGGTTGAACGGGAAGGGTGGAAGCGATTTGCCGGGCGCGGCCGAACTCGACGCAACTATCCCGCGAGAACGTGTGCCTAAAAATCTGAAGTACGTCTGTATGACGCGGTACGACAAGAACTTCGACCTGCCGATTGTGATTCCACCGGAGTCGATGGCGAACATCCTGGCAAACGTGATGGGCGGGCTGAACATGCGCAACCTGCGCGTGGCGGAGACAGAAAAATATGCGCATGTGACGTACTTTTTTAATGGCGGTGTGGAGCAGCCTTTCCCGGGAGAAGATCGCGTGCTGATCCAGTCGCCGAAGGTCGCGACTTACGACTTGAAGCCGGAGATGAGCGCCGCTGGCATTGCCGAGGCGGTGGTGAAAGCCACGAACGACGGCACGTTCGACGTGATCATCGTCAACTTTGCCAATGCCGACATGGTCGGGCACTCGGGCAAGATTGAGCCGACGGTCAAGGCGGTAGAAACCGTAGATGCCTGCCTGGGCGAGATCGAGAAAGCGGTGCGCGCTAAAGGCGGAGCTATGCTGATTACTGCCGACCACGGGAATGCTGAAATGATGATTGACCCCGTAACCGGCGGTCCGCATACGGCGCATACGACGAATCCGGTGCCATTTATCGTGATGGCGGAAGATGCAAAGCAATTCACGCTCAAACCAAACGGGTCGCTGCGCGATATTTCTCCGACGATGCTTGGCATGCTGGGGATTGACGAGCCGAAAGAAATGACAGGCGTGGACTTGCGGACGCTGCTGAAAGTTTGAACCGCCGAGACGCAAAGGACGCCGAGAAGATCTTTCAGATGACCCGATGACCCGATCATCCGATCAGCCGATGCGCAAGCTTCTGATTTGCGTTCACCATCCGTTTGATCAATGGAACGCGCCGGACTGGTTCCCGAAGCGGCTGTCTCAGGAGTTCCCGCAAGTCAACGTTGTGAACCTTCCTGATTACAAGCGCGTGGACGACGAGATAGTCGATGCTGAAATCGTTATCGCCTGGTCGATCCGCCCAGAGCAGATCGCGGCGGCTAAAAAACTGCGATGGATTCACTCTCCAGCGGCGGCGGTTCATCAGCTGATATTTCCAGAGTTGGTCAACAGCGACATCATTCTTACCAACGCGCGCGAAGTGCATGGGCCGGTGGTGGCGGAGCATGTAATTGCGCTCATCTTTGCGCTGGCTAAGAAAATCCCGGGTTCGGTGCGCCTGCAGGAGAGACACGTTTGGGGGCAGCAGATCCTGTGGGACGAACTGCCGCGCGTACGTGAGGTCGCGGGCGCAACCGTCGGTCTCATAGGTCTCGGCGCCATCGGACGCCCGGTCGCGAAGAGTGCGAAGGCTCTGGGCATGCGGGTCGTCGCGGGTCGCGAACATCCGGAGAAGGGAAGTGGAGGTGCAGACGTCGTCTTCGGGCCGGCTCAAATCGACGAGGTTTTTCGGCAAGCGGATTACGTTGTGCTGGCAGTGCCGGTTACGGATGGCACGAAGGGTATCGCGAACATGGAACGTTTGGCGCTCATGAAGTCCGACGTTTGCCTGATCAACGTCGGCCGCGGGCCGCTGGTGGATGAACTTGCGCTTGCCGCCGCTCTGCGTGAAAAAAAGATTGGCGGTGCTGCTCTCGATGTGTTCCCGAAAGAACCGCTGGCTACGGATTCGCCCCTGTGGGATGTTCCGAATCTGCTGATTACTCCGCACACGGCCGCGCTGACTGACAAGTTATGGGAGCGGCATTACGCGCTGTTTTCCGAAAATCTGCGCCGCTATTTGAATGGACACCAACTTCTAGCCGTCGTGGATAAAGCGAAAGGTTATTAGTAGGTCGGATTGGTTTCGCTCCCCAAATTTCTACTGGACAGTCAATGGAGAGTGGGGTCTAATCCAGGGCATGCAAACGCTCGGGATATCCGATTCCACTTCACGCAGCGAGAGTCGCCTTAAGAGTCTCTTTTGGCCGTCGATTGAGAGCGGCGTTGACGTAGACTATCTCGCGGTGCAGGGTTATTGGGTTTGCACGCTAGTGGCGGCGTTTTCATTTGTCCTCTTGATTGCGGCACACCAGCCGATCATAGCTGCAGTTGTTTTTCTGCTGTTCCATCTGGGCGGAGTAGGCGTCCGCGAGCATAGTCGCTTGCTGCAACGATTATCTTTGTTTATTACGTCGTGGACACGCTGGCGTCCTTCAAAGTGTTTTTGGCCTCACCCGGAAGCATTGTGCTGCGAGTGATCATTGCGGCTCTGCTTCTTTCGAATCTTCGGGCAACCTGGATCGCGGCACGTTGGCGAAGCGGGTCGGACGAAGCTGCACTGCCTCTGCGTCTTGACGGTACCTGGGCGGATAAGTTGGCCAACAAATGGCCGAGTTGGGTGTGGCCCAAGATAAGAGTGGCTTACTATGTCTTTTCGATAGGCTTTTTGGCATTGGTCAGTTTTGGCCTCGTGGTGATGGCTTTCCGCGACATAAGACAGTGACAGACTCGGTAGCCTACCGCGTATCTATCCCGAAACCAATAATCGCATTTACTTCGACCGGCTCATCCCCTCGAAATGCCGGACGGAATTTCCAGCTGTGCAGAGCGACCAGAATCTTTGAGGTAGTTTCGGCGGCGCCGGGCTCGAGTACTTTCAGGTCTTTGAGATCTCCTGAGCGGTCGAGGGTGCAAACGAATATCACGTGCGTTGGGCGAAGGCCATCGGGTAGATCTTTGCGCATGGCTTCGGGCTCGCTTAATTTTTCCGAAGAGGGATGCACTGCCGATGCGGGGTCGGCGTACTGCATCACCGCCCTGCCGAGCGAGGTGTCGATGAAGATGGAATAATTGCGGTCGCCTTTCAGCACGCCGTAGTAGGCGAACACGCCGCCGGAGCGAGGGGTCGCTTCGATCGTAATTCCCGATCTTTTGTTAGCACTGGTGGATGAACGGCCGGGGCCGGTCGATGGGGCGTCGCCGCCGGGAGATCCGAAACTGGGCAGCGTTACTGTGGTCGTGCCGCCCTCCACGGATACTCCGGGCATTGCGGGTGCGCCGCTGGCGCCGGTTCCCGCGCCGCCGAGTCCGGGATACGGCGAAATTCCTCCGCGGGCGTTTGGATCGGAGCCGCGTCCTGCGCCTTCTCTGCCTGCGCCTGAACCTTCTCCCTGCAACCCACTGCCGGGGCCATTGCCTTTGCCGATGCCCGATCCGCCGCCGCTGCCGCCGAGACCACTTTTCGCTGTGCCGCTCGGCGACATGGCGATCGCGCCCCCGCCGGTCGAGTTCGGTAGTCCAACTTTTGTTCCCGGTTGGCTGGAGATGACCACTCCGTTGCCCGCAGCGTTTCCTCCGGCGCTACTCGGCGGAGCCACGGAAGAGCCCAGGTCGAGTGGACCGCCGGCACCGGTGCCTTTGTTGCCTCGTCCGCTGCCGGAGAGGGCTTTGCCGCCTCCGAGGCCGGGCGGCGGTGGTACGACGTCGGCGGAGCCGAGAACCGAACCTGCGGATTGAGCGGAGCGGCCGGCGCTTCCTGTCGAACCGTTTCCCTGAGAGCCGTCTGCCCGAGAGCCGGATCCGTCGATGCTGGCTGGAGGCGGGACAACCTGTGTCGCGAGCGTGCCGACGCCAGATGAGCGTGATCGTGATCCACCGCCAGACGCGGTGGGTGGCGGAGGCACAGGCTTCGTGCGCAAGTCGCCGGTGGCTGAGCTTCCCCAACTGTTGAGATCGCGGCTGACTTGCGACGGCGGCGGCGCCACGACGGCGGGGGCGGGCAGCGTCAGCTTGGGTGTGGACGAGACATCACGCTGGGGCGCAGAGACCGGTGGCGCAACCACATCGACAGCCTGCGTCAGAGGGACGCGGGAATCGGCCAGGTCGCGCTGCTCGTCGCGCGGAGCCGGTGCGACTACGGCCGGCGCAAGCGGGTTGGCGGTCCGCATTTTGTCTTGCGAAACATTTGGCGCGGGCGGGACGACTGCCGCGCTGACGGTTGGCGATGTGCGCGTGGCAGCGCGAGAAACTTCGGGCGCGGGAGGGATGACGTTGGTCGTCAGGGTGCTTGGGGTCTGCCTTGCGGATGACTTCAATTCTGGCGAAGGTGGCACCGCGCTCATCGTCATTGTCATTGCTGGCAGCATTGGTGCGATGAGAGAAGAACGCAGGCCTTCGGCGGGCGGCGGTCCGGGATTCGATTTGAAGGCGAGGAGATTGGCGACCGCGGAATCGGAATGCGGCAGATTTACCTTGGGAGCGTCCACAACTCTCTCGCTGGGCTTGTCGCCACGCGCGACGCGGATGGTCTGCGTGCGGTGATGGGCTTGCTGACCGCCGGCGCGTCCGGACTTGCCGGACTGCGCGCCGCCGCGGTCTTGAGTTTGCGGCAGTTCGTCGCCGGAGTAATAGATGACATCCCATTGGGGACGGGTGGGAGGCGTCTCGACCTCAAGAGTCGCAAAGTGTTCGGGGAGCACGATGAACGCGATGAGCAGCAGACACTCGAGCAGCCAGCACACGAGCATGCCGCGATACGGGAACATGCCAGTGGGCGCTTCTCCGGCCAGGCGTCTCGGAGAGCGGGCGAGCGCGGGGCGCAAAGCAGAGTTGAACTCTTCCCATGGTGACGACCATTCCACCAGCAGGCGCGGCGGCTCGGGCCACTTGTCCTTTGGCCGATGATCAATCATGTTGCTCTCGGGAATGGTGGCAACTTCGGACATTGTTATCGACTACGTTTTTGGATGCGTTATCTCTGGGGGATTCGTACTAGTGTAGTGTGCCAGAAGGACGCTCTGATTATCGCGGCAACTTCAGGATTATTTGTGTCTTTTTCTCGCGGAGACTGTGGACAAGGTCTCTCGGAGTTTTTGAAACGAGGATGTTTACCAGATGGTACCCCCACCCCCCTCCCCCCTGCCTTTTGAAATCATTAAGTTAGAGGGAAAATTCCTGCCCGGTCTTTGAGGAATAAGGACTTATATTAAAGTATTCAGGAATAAGGAGTTAGCTTGGATTCCGGACCATTACCCGTGCCTGCCACGGGAAATTAATCACTTACGAGGGGTCTTTTTGCACGAGTTACCGGTTCGCTTTCAAAGTCTTGAAAGAAATGGAATTATTCGCGAGACGCCCAATAAGCTGGTCGACGAGACGGCCTCTGAAGCAATGAACAATTACAGCTCGGATCAGTTGTCGAAGAGCAGGTGGCCAGGGCAAACTTCTGTTTGCTTGAATCTATTTTAGCAGGCGAGTCAAGGGCGCTTTGATGGGGGAGCTATTGGGGTTATTCATGTATTTGGCAGTTGCTAGGCATACTGGCAATTGCCGCGACAGGGCTGGCATTATTGTGCATTGTATTGCCGGATCGCCACCCAAAGGCAAGAACAAAACCGAGTTTTTCGCGTCGCAGCCTCACCTCGGCGGCTAAAAGCCGGCACCGAAGGCAAGCCACTTATCGCAGCGGTAAACCGCTGCGCCGCGCAAATCAAGAACAAAACCGATCTCCAGATGCCTCACCTCAGCGGCTAAAGCCGGCACCGAAGGCAAGCCGCTTATCGCAGGGGGTGAACCGCTGCGCCGCCCAAGATCTAGCGCGAAATCATCGGCTCCGTTTGAAGATATGCCCTATATTTCTTTTTTTCCGTGCAGAACAGCGACAGCTGTCGGCGCGGCGCCACAGGGGTCACAGGGAGAATGCCTTGATACTTTGCTGGGAGTGTCGGACGCGTAGGGGTCCTTCGACTACGTAGCTGCTTCGCTTCGCGAAGCGGCTACTCCGCTCAGGATGACATTTTTATGTGGCCGGGCGCACATGCTCGTCCCAAAACTAGCTCGAATCAAAGTGCCTCGACTGCCAGCAGCGGCTAAAGCCGCAACACTTTCAGCTCCACTTGAGGTATGCCTGAAGGCATACCCTGATACGAATCGCGCGTTGCATTCATAAGCTTCGAGGGCTCAGGCGGCCTCGGTGTGGATTGGTCGTTCTTCGAAAGAAATATCCACCTGGTCGCCGACGACGGTCAGTGATTCGCGGATGGTTCCCGTGGGAAGCTCAAGGACAGAAGCGGCATGCACGCGAACAGCGGCGAGGCGCCACGGTTTGAGCTCTTCTTCAATGTGGATGACTATCCGTTCCCGGTCAAGGTACACGGCGTCGATCGGAAAGCGCATTGCGAAGGTGTGGACACCGTGGGAGGGGTTAATCCATAGTCCCTGACCGCGGGAGAAATGGGACGAGTTGGTGGCCATTAGGCCGCGGAAGCGGGACCAGTGTGTGCGCGCTATCAGGAGATCGGTTGCGAGATAGGTGGTGCGGGTACGGTTAAAAGCGTATCCCTTGGGACCGCGCGGGGACATGACAACTCCTGGGAATTTGTAATTGGTAATTTGTAATTTAAGACCGGGAGCGTGCGAGTTTTCGGTTTCAAATTACCAATTACCAATTACCAATCTGGTTTGCGGATTCACTTCTTTCCCGCCGCCACGGGGAGGAATATGTGCAGCAACTGAATTACGGCCGGCCCGACGGTGACGAAAATCAGGGAGGGCATCACAAACAGTACGAGGGGAATAATCATTTTGACAGTGGTTTTAGCGGCCTGTTCTTCGGCGCGCTGGCGGCGCTCGGTGCGCAGGGAATCGGAATGCACGCGCAAGGCTTGGGCAACGCTGGTCCCGAAGCGGTCGGTCTGAATAAGGGTTCCGACCAGAGCGCGAATGTCATCGACTCCCGTGCGTTCGGCCAGATTGCGGAGCGCCTCGACGCGAGGTTTGCCGGCGCGAGTTTCGAGATCGAAGAGATGGAATTCACCGCTTAAGTCGGGGTGGGCGTGGCTGAGGTCCTGGCCGACTCGCATCATGGCCTGATCGAGAGACAAGCCCGCCTCTACGCAAATTACGGTCAAATCCAGGGCATCGGGAAGGCCAAGGCGAATCCGGCGCTGCCGCTCCCTGAGCTTCTTCTTCAGCAGGAATCGCGGGATAAAAAAGCCGAACGCGGTTAGACCTACAAGCAGCAGGGGCGAATCAAATCCGGTGAACAAAAAAGCAGAGAAGAAACCAAGCGCGGCGAAGAGGACGCGCACACCACGATAGATAGTAACGTGCTGGGCGTCGCGATATCCCGCCTGTATCAGCCAGGCCCGGGTTTGCGAAACATCCGTGGGCGAGACCGGCAAGGCGCGGCTCAGCGGATCGAGGGCCTGCTGCATGCGTTCGCGGATGGCGGGTTTGGTCTGGGCTTTGGGGCGTTGCCATCCGATTTCGCGCAGTCGGGATCCGAGCACCGACGAAGGCGCAACCGAAGCCGCTCCAAAGGCGAACACGATCACCACGATGGTGAGGAAAGCGAAGATGGAGAGTGCGAGGGCCATGAATCAGACCTGGATCCTGATAATTTTTCGAATGACAAAGTATCCCATCGTCTGCAAAGTGATGCCGCCGACGATCAAAGCGTGTCCGAGCGGGTCCGTGAACAGGGGACGAATGAAGCCCGGGTTGAGCATGAGCATTAGAACCACAATCGTGGGCGGCAGGGCCATGAGCAGGACCATGGTAAGGCGTCCCTGAGCGGTGTGAACGCGGACCTGGCGGAGGATCTTAAAGCGTTCGCGGATAACGTAGGAGAGGTTGTCGAGAATCTCGGCAAGATTGCCGCCGGTTTCGCGCTGCAACATCACCGCAGTCACGAAGAATTTGACGTCGACCAAAGGGATGCGATCGGCCAGGTTGAGCAGGGCGTCGCGTACCGGGAGTCCGAATTTCTGTTCCTCGTAGAGCTGGCGGAATTCTCCGGCAACGGGTTCGGAGACCTCGTTGGCAATCATTTCCAGGGCGGTGGTGAAGGCGTGTCCGGCGCGAACGGCGCGGGCGAGCGTATCGATAGCCTCGGGAAACTTCTCCTCAAATTTCTGGAAGCGCTTCGTCCGCATATGCGAGGCATATGCGTAGGGGACAAAAAAACCGAGCAGAGCGCCGGCCCAGCCGAACAGCAGATTGCCGCCGGCGATGAACGCGATGGCGGCGAATACCAGGGCCGACATCGCGCAAAGCATCAGAAAGTTTCCGGCGCGAGCATCGATGTTTCCCTGAGCCAGCATTTTCTGCAGAAGAGAGACTCGCTCGGAGCGGCGCAGAAACGTATCGAACGCCGGTATCCGGCTGAGCACTTCGTCGCGAAGAAGAGCCATGTCTGGCACGGTTTGTTCGGTTGGTTTCTGAACCGTGGAGAGGCGGTTGCGCAGAACGCGCGCCTGAGCGCTGCGCTGATCAAGCAATGACATGGCGGCAAAAGCCACCACCGTGACCACCACGAAGACCAGCAAGGCGATAACGAACAACATCGGCTAGACCTCCATCCGGGACTCGAAGAGCGCGGGGCTCAAGCGGCAACCGGCGGTGGCGAGGCGCTCGGCAAAACGCGGCGCGAGGCCGGTGGAATGGAAGATGCCACGCACCTTCCCACTCTCGTCAACCCCAGTGCGGTCAAAAACAAAAATGTCCTGCAGCGCGATCATGTCTCCTTCCATTCCGACGACCTCGGAGACCGTGAGCACTTTGCGCGAACCGTCGGAGAGACGAGCGACCTGGACTACGGCGTGAACGGCGTTCGCGATCTGATGGCGAATCGCGCGCTCGGGAATGTTCAGGTTGGCCATGGACACCATATTTTCGATTCGAGCCAGGGCATCGCGCGGGGAGTTGGCGTGTACGGTGGTGAGCGAACCCTCGTGACCGGTATTCATGGCCTGAAGCATGTCGAAGGCTTCTTCACCGCGCACCTCGCCCACCACAATGCGATCGGGACGCATACGCAGGCTGTTGATGACGAGTTGGCGCATGCGGACTGAGCCCTTGCCTTCGATGTTGGGAGGGCGGGTCTCCAGACGCACGATGTGCTCCTGCTTGAGCTGCAATTCAGCGGCGTCTTCGATGGTTACGATGCGCTCCGAATTCGGGATGTAACCGGAAAGGACATTGAGAACCGTCGTTTTGCCGGCGCCCGTCCCTCCTGAAATGATCAGGTTCAGGCGGCCCTTGACCATGGCCGAGAGCAGTTCGAGCATGGGCTCGGTGAGGGTCTTGTTGTCGAGCATGTTGCGCGCGGTGATCGGATCCCGGCCAAAGCGGCGGATCGAGAGGCAGGCTCCATCGAGCGCCAGGGGGGGAATGATGGCGTTGACGCGAGAGCCATCCTGCAGGCGGGCATCTACCATCGGCGAAGATTCATCGACGCGCCGCCCGATGCGGGATACGATGCGGTCGATGATCTGCATTAAGTGCTGGTTGTCCTTGAACGACAAGCCGGTCATTTCGAGCTTGCCGGCGCGTTCGACGTATACGCGATCGAAGCGATTGACGAGAATGTCGGAAATGGTGGGATCTTTGAGCAGCGGCTCGAGCGGGCCGAGGCCGAAGATTTCGTCGAGGATCTCACGCGACAACTTCTCGCGCTCGGCGAAACTGAGAGGAACCGCCTCGCTGTTCACCGAATTGCGAATCAGGATGAGCACTTCTTCGCGCGCGGAATCTCCGGTTGTGCGGCCGAGTTTTTCGAGGTCGAGGCGATCGAGGATCTTGCGATGCAGGTCCGCCTTGACCTGCTGGTAGTCGCTCCGTTCGAAGGCTTGCAGATTGACCATAAAATTCTAGCTCTCAGCTCTCAGTTCCAGCTCTTGGCTAGAAGGCCACGAACTGATAGCTGAAAGCTAGCTTACACCGTCTTAAACAAAGACCAGGCGGTGCGTTTCACGTCCAAATCGTCCTTGGTCAAAAATTCAGCCAGTTCGGAAATGGAACGGGCAATTTCGCTGTTCCCCTGCTGCATCACCGGAACGCCGCGATCAATTGCGGTCGAGACCGCGAAATACTGATTGGGAATTCGCCAGAGCACCGGCGCGCCGATGGCGGCCTCGGTCTCAGCTTCATTGAAGCCGGCCACCTTGCGATAACGGTTCAATACCAATGCAAAACGGTCCCGCGAGCCGCTCTCGCCGAGGTACTGGGCCACTCTTCCGGCACTCCACAGGGAGGCGACATCGGCGTGCGCAATGAGCAGAATTTTCTCCGACAGATTGCAGACCAGACGAGTGGCGCTGTCGAGCCGGGAGGAAGCGTCCACGACGATGTAATGAAACAGGCCGACCATCGTGTCAAACAGGCGAGCAAAGTCGGAAACGGAGGGCTCGATCGGCATGGGAGCGGCAGGTCCCGCCAGCACTTGCAAGCCGCCATCGTGACGAGCCATGAAGCTGTCGAGCAGGGACGAGTCCAGGCGATGGAGATTTGTGATGGCGTCCGAGATGGTGAATGCCGGCTTCAGATTGAGATGCAAGGCGCAGTGACCGAGCGGCGCCAGGTCGATCAGCGCGGTGCTGTGGTGAATCGATTGCAAGGCAAGAGCCAGATTGACGGCGACGGTGGTGGCGCCGCTGCCGCCCTTGGCGTTCACGATCGTAAACACTTTTCCCCGCGAATTTTCGCGCCCGGGCTTGCGGCGAGTTGCCGTCAGGCGGACGAAGGCTTCCAGCAGATCGGTCGTGGAGGTGGGGCGCTCAATATATTCGCGAACGCCGGCTCGCATGGCGCTGACAATCAACTGGGATTGAGTCATCGGGCCGATGGCGAAGACGGCGGAATCGGGAAGTTCCTGGTGGAGCAACTCCACCGCCCGCAATGCCGGGGTGATGCCATCGGCGGCGATGTCCACCAGAATCACGTCGGGCGCAAAGGTTTGTGTTCTGCGGATGACCGGGTCATTGGCGGCCAGAGGCATGGTCGCGCTGTTGCACACGGTGCGGGCAACGCTGGTGCCATCCACCAGAACCTGAAGGACCGCACGCTGGTCATTGTCGGTGGCGAAAATGGCTACTGACAATTCGGGCATAACTCGTTCCTCACCGCCCTTTTTGAACAGTTTGCCGAAAAACTCTTTGTGCGCGCCGCAATTGCCCTCAGCGGCTAAAGCCGACACTGAAAACAGGTCAGTCATCGCAGCGGTGAACCGCTGCGCCACCCAAAATCAAACTCGAGATCGAGTTTTTCAGCAAACTGTAAAGCTTCCAACTTCCGTGCCCGTGCGCGCCAGCGCCTACTTGCTGCCGCCCTCGGACTTCTTGCCATCGAACTTTCCGTGATCCAGGTAGGGTTCTGGGTTCACGGGACCTTTCGGCGCCTGGACACTGGGCGCAACCCGGCGCACCGTGCACAGAACCATCAATTCCGAGAGGCTCTTCTGGGCGCTCTTGCTCTTGAAGAAATTGCCGAGGATCGGGATATCGCCCAGTCCCGGAATCTTGTTGCCAAGGTTTGTGACCCGGTTATCCATCAGGCCGGCGATGACGAAGCTCTGGCCATCTTGCAGTTCGAATTCAGTATCCGCCTTGCGCGTGCTGATGGCGGGTATGGTGGTTCCGGAAACGGTGACGGCATTCGCGAAGTCCAGGGTACTCACCTCAGGAACGACGTGCAGGTGGATGCTGCCGTTCGGCTGGATCACGGGGGTAAATCTCAGCCGCACGCCAAACTCGCGAAACTGCACTGTAACGGTTGCGATTCCGCCTGCGCCGGGCTGCACGACCGGAAAGGGAAATTCTCCTCCGGCCAGGAAGCTGGCTTCCTTGCCATTGACCGCGACCAGATTGGGCTCCGCCAGGATTTGCAAGAGATTCTTTGACTGAAGGGCCCTGATCACTGTGCCCAGGTGGACCTGAGGGTTAAAGAAAAACAGGTTAAGCGCGTCCGATATCGTTGTCTGATTCGACGTTGCCGGATCACTGATGGGACCGGGTCTGACACCGCCGAATTGTCCGGTTTGCACGGTGCCAATGGTATTTCCAGCGCCAGTGGAAAACATGTTGATGCCGAGTTGCGTCAGAGCCGAGCGGTCCACTTCAGCGAACTTCACTTCCAGAAGGACTTCGTCTGCCCCAACGGGGCCAAACGTCAGCACGTTCACGACATTCTTGGAGTATGCCGAGGCCAGCGAACCAGCATGTTTGGAGACGTCCTCGGTGGTAACGTGACCGGAGAGAACAATCGCGGAACGTGAGGGCGTCACATTGATCTGCTCATCCGGGAAAAGGCGGTGCATTTCTTCCGAGGCCGCGGTGATATCGACATCTACCCGCAGATCGAAGCTGCGAGAGCGCTCCAGTTCGTCCCAGATGAGCAGCGAAACCTCGCCGGGCGCGAGTCCATTGACCAGGACTTGTGTAGGCGTGACGACCAGCGCATCCGCCACCGTGGGGTCGGTGACGGAGACACGCTTCAGTCTTTCGGTAGTGTTAATCAGGAGAGACTTACCTACCATCACGCGCAGCGGCGCGGCACCCGCGGTAACGGTCTCGCCGGATGGGGACGGAGTCACGGTCGCGGGCTGCGCGGCGGGCGCATTGTCCTGGTTCTGAGAAGGAGCGTTGGTCGCACCGAGAAATAGCACGGCTGCGACGAGCGTAAGAACTTTCATGAATTCGGACCTCTGCGAGGCTGCACGAACAAATCCATCGAGGGCCGATGCGTCGAGGGTTGACACATCGAGCGGATGAGCGGACGCGAATCGTTGTGGTATCGACGGCTCAAAACTTGGTCTCATCCCGTTTGCTGCCCCGGATCATTTCTACCGCGTAGGGCGCGGGCGCCGGCGCCGGACCTTTTGCTGCCATCTTGCGGATTTTGGGTTTGGGCTCGGTTGCCGCCGGTTTGTCACCCGGATACAGCGAACTCGTCCGCGTCGCGCCGATGCCTCCCTTTTTTGTGTCCAGCGGATTACGCAACGCGAGCTGAATTCTTCCTTCCTGGGAAGCCAGCGCCAATTTTTGTGCGTCGTCGGGCGAGACCAGCAGCGTGATCACCGGAGCGTTCTGTTCCCCCCCGGCGAGACGTTCCAACAGGCTCCCGCCGACGGCTATGACGGCCACGTTCTCCAGCACGGTGATCGTTTGCCGTTCGTTGCCGCCGCCTTGATTACCCGTAGCCAGCACATCCACGCGCGTCCCCGGTTGCACAAAGCCGGCTACCGAAACCACATCATTGACGCGCACGGAAACGGCGCGCATTCCCGGCGGGATCATCGAGGGCAAGCCGGCTCCGGCATTCAGCGCCGCGAGCTTGCTCGGCAGAATGAATTCACCTTTGCTTATCGGCAGAACTGCGCCGCGGCCCAGGACCTGCGTTGTTCCGGAGAAGGCCCCCGGAGGGACCGCCGATTGCGGGAGAGTGACGACGTGCACATCGTGAGCTTCCAACTTGGCCCCGACCTGAATATCGTCGGCAGCCATCACGACGGGCAGTCCCCGTTCATTGTTGCTTGCGCCCGCAAAAGTCCGCAGGCGGTTATAGACGGTATAACTGACGAGCAAGCCGACAGCGAGCGCCAAGCCTCCAATCATCAACAAACGACTTCGGTTCATTGCTCTCCCTTCGAGACAACCCCGGGCCCGTTCATCACCACTGCCACTGCGGATTTCATCTCCGCGAGTGTGACGTGCTCTCGCTGGCCGCGCCGGCTTACTTGATTGAGCTGGCTACCGACGAGAACACGTTGTTCGAGTTGCCGCCGATCAGACGGACGGTACCGATCACGATCACCAGTATTACAGCCAGCATCACGGCATATTCTGCGATGTCCTGCCCTTCCTCATTGCGCCACAAGATTTTGGCCGAATCTGTCATGTTCAGACTCCTGAGCGTTTCCGCTAGAAACTGCCAACCCCTGATTGGCGTTGGAACGAGTCGTGCGCCCTAGTTTCGCAGATTCGGGATGGCTCTGGGGAACATTTTTTCACTTTCTTCCCCGACCGGCGATAGGCCTCCGGAAAGGGCCGGAATTTCCGGCTGCGGGTTCGTACGGACCAGGATGATCGCCTTGGAGTCGATGAACGCAACGTGCCACTTGGGGTCGAGGATGAGGGCTTGGGACAGCGCGCAGGAAGGGGGCATAAGAACCGCCTCCACCTTCCAGCCGTCAAGAACGTCTCGCCAGCCGCTCCGGAGCTGCAAGGCGGTCTTAAACTGATGCAGTAGGTCGTCGCCATAGAGGTCTGCGCGGCCGTCCACAAATACGCGATATTCGGGATAAAGTTTCCAGATCGCATAGCCTCCCCAATCGTAGTAAACGAAAATTCTCCGAGGTTGGTCGCTGGCCCGCAAGAAAGCGACAGCTTTTTGGGGAAACAGCTCCGCCTCGCGGGCATCCTGGTTACGGGCAAGACTGACCCACTTTACCAACGCAAACACAGCAATCAGAATGACAACGGCAAGGTTAAAAGAAGGCTGAAACCACGAAAAGATGGGTGCGCCGCGTCTTGCGTTTTTCGTGACGTGGGGGCTTGCGGCGCGGCTCCCTGTAGCGACCGGGAGAGCCGCGGCGATTACTGGTATGGCGACCAAAATGAAAATCGGTATATGGCGGACAGCGTCCAGAGCGGCGAGAGAAGTAAGGAGCAGGGGCACGATCACACGTCCCTTAGGCCGCGAGCGGGAACTGGCGAGTGCGATCAGAAGCAGTAGCCATACCAGTAAGAATGGACGATAGAGCCAGTCATGAAAATCCGGCGAAAACCACTCAACGATAAACGACCGCATCCCGGACGAGCGCAGAGTATCGAACGGATAACGATAGAGTTGCGCGCCAGCGGGGCTGAGCGGCACGAGCGCCAAACAAGCCAGCAGAAGCAGCAGGACCCGCAGGATAATGGGGCGCGTATTCGTCCAAGGCGTGCTGCCCACGGCAGTCTCTACAATCAGCCCGACACCATACGCAAACAGAAGGGCGAGTGCGAGCGCGAATCCGGCATGCAGATTCAGCCACAGGAGAAACAGCGGTGGTATCCAAAGCAGCAGTCTGGGCCGATCTTTTTTATTGCCGCTTTCGAGCAGAAATAGAAGCAGGCTGGCCAGAGTAAAGGTGAACATCTGCGGCCGCACGCCCCATGAGGGAGCCGAAGCTAAGGCACCGAGGACCGTGGCTGCGGCTGCCCAGTGCTTCTTTCCTCCGTAAAGAAGACAGCGCAGATAGAGCAGCATAAAGCCGGCGGTTGTAACGATCGCAGAAAACACGATCAGTAGAGCAGCGCCACCGTGTTTCCAGAGTTCGTAAAACGCGACCTCCGACAACCACTCATGCGACACCCATGCGAGCCCGGCCCGAGTGAAGGAAAAAGGGTCGGAGTGGGGGACGTGGCCGGTTTCTACGATCCACTGCCCAGTGCGCAGGTGCCACCAGAGATCGGGATCGGTAGCGCTGCGTGCCGTCATCGCCAACAATCCAAACAATAGAATGCCGGCAAACGTCCCTTCCCGGCTGAGCTTAAGAATTTTCATTGGAGACTTTCGCGACGATTATAGAATCACGAGTCGATGGTTTCTATGAGCTGGCCTAAGTTCGGGACACGGAAGGAATTGTTGACGGCTGTGTTCCTTCTCGCAATGACAGTCAGCAACGTGGTTTCGGCCGTAAGCCTGGTGGCCTTCTTGCAGGCCGGATACCAGAATTTCACGATCTTTTACGGCGCCGCCCGCATGGTCCGGAATGGCCAATCGAGTGTCCTCTATGACCTTTCCGCCCAGTATCGGGCGCAGCAAGAATTTGCTCCGAACGTACATATTCGCACGGGGGCGCTACCGTATAACCATCCGCCGTTTGAAGCGTTGCTGTTCCTGCCCTTCACCTTCTTACCGTATGCGCCCGCCTATCTGCTGTGGACTCTCTTGAACGGAATGATGGTTGCGGCCAGCCTGGCGCTGTTGCGAAGACAATTCGTGGAGATTGGAAATCTGCCACTCGCCCTCGTCGTTCTGGCGGCCACCGGCTACCTGCCTGTTATCAGCGGGATCGTTCAGGGGCAGGACTCTATTCTCCTGCTGTTTCTTGTTGTCGTTGCGCTTACTTTCGCGGAGAAAGGGAACGACGCTGCAGCAGGAGCCGCGCTGGCTGCAGGTCTGTTCAAATTTCACCTCGTTCTTCCACTCGCCTTTCTTCTAGCTGTGCGCCGATGGCGATTGCTGCTCGGCTTTGCGCCGGTCGCGGCGCTGCTGGGTGGTATATCGCTGGCCATGGTTGGATGGCACGGTGCCGTCGGCTATGTGCGATTTCTGCTCCGTCTGGAGAACACCGGAGCCGGGGGCGCGATCATCGGCGCCGACATGCCGAATCTGCGCGGTATCATTGCAAGTCTGGCGGGTGTGCGCGACGGGGCCTCCCTGATACCCTTCACGATTGCGTGCTCAGCCGCGGTAATGGCAATCGCCATGTGGCTGATCCGGCGCCGCATCTCTGTTCGTTTTGCCTGCGTTCTCGCAACGGCTACCGCGATCTTGGTCAGCTATCACACGCTCACCTACGATCTGAACTTGCTGCTGCCTGTAGTGCTCTTGTTGTTCGCTGCGCCTGAGCTCGAATCCAGCCACCAGTTACAAGCAGATATTGTTCTGCTCGTATTGCTTTACCTCGCTCCACTATTTGACCCTTTCTGGCCGCGCGTGAATCAATTCTGTTGGCCGGTGGTGATCTCGATCTGGCTTTTCTGGAAGCTCCGCCGCTCTAGCTATGCAGAATCGGTCGTTTGATCGCGCAGCCTTGAACGCGCACCAGAGCCTAGAAGCAACGAGCACCCGCCGCGATTGCGAATCGCCGTTCCTAATTGGCGCCCACAATGGCAAGAATCTCAGCGTGCACGAGAAATGCCGCTGGAGGCGTTGTACTATCCAGATTTCTACAGTTTTGCGATGAGACTCAGTTTCAATAAACCGCTCTGGTTGCTTCTGGCCGTTGTGTTCGGAGCAGCCGGCGTGTGGCTGTACGCACAACGCGTCCTCATACGCTATCAGATTGCCGATGCTGCGGTGCACGGTCGGCCGCGCGGCAATCTCTCTGATCTGTATCCTCGATGGGTAGGCGCAAGAGAGCTACTGCTCCACGGGCGCGATCCCTACAGCGCCGAAGTTACCCGCGAAATCCAGGCCGGGTACTACGGTCGTCCGCTCGACCCGTCTCGTCCCGGCGATCCGACCGATCAGCAGGGGTTTGCCTATCCTGTGTATGTGGTTTTCTGCCTCGCCCCCACGATTGGGTTGCCTTTCGCGATCGTCCAAAAGACTTTCTTCTGGATCTTGCTTGTTCTTACTTCCGCCAGCGCCCTGCTCTGGCTCCGGGTTTTGCGGTGGTCTGTGCCGCCATTGGCCCAGTTCAGCCTGCTCGCGCTGACGCTCGGAAATGTAGCCGTGATGCAAGGGCTGAAACTCCAGCAGATGAGCCTGTTAGTCGCCGGCCTCGTGGCTATCGCGATGGCACTTCTGGCAACGGATCACGCGGTGGCCGCCGGAGTTCTACTGGCTTTGGCAACCATTAAACCGCAACTCTTGTTGCTGTTGTTGCTCTGGCTGACGGTCTGGACCCTGGCCGACTGGCGCCGCCGTTACCGCTGGGCCGTGTCATTCCTGTTCACCATGGCCATCCTGTGTGGTGCCTCGGAGTGGTATCTCCCACACTGGATTCCGCGCTTCTGGCGGGCGGTTCGCGAATATCAGACTTACACCGGAGCGATGTCGGTTTTGGACAGGTCGATAGGCGCTCCCTGGAGCTGGGTGCTCGAACTTTTGGCGTTCGCGGCCGTGATGGGTGCCTGCTGGAGGGAACGTCGGCAAGCGGTGAACAGCGGCGCTTTTGCGTTCACGCTTAGCCTGGTGCTGGCCACCACCATCCTCTTGGTGCCCACCTATGCTCCATACAATCAGGTGCTGTTGATCCCTGCGTTGCTGGCGCTCGTCAGGGAGCGCCGAACGATTTGGCAGAGGAGTATCGCCAACCGCGTCCTCTTCGTGATCACGACTGGCCTGATCTTATGGCCGTGGATATCCAGTACTGCGTTGGCGGGGCTCTCCCTCGTTTTGCCGCCGGAGGTCGTCGAGCGCTATTGGGCGATCCCTTCATGGACAGTGCTCCAGATACCTATGGGTGTGACTGCCCTGATGCTGGTCCATTATTATCAGAAGACTTATACTGCGTCGGGACGCCCCGGCACGTCGTAGAATGCAGTGGGGTAGGTGCCAGGTTGCTGGCATGATGGGCGCAAGAGAGTTCAGAAGAGAGTTCAGGGATAAATGTCGGCTTCATCGCATTCGGGCATATCGAGCATCTTTCCCATCGCGATCTTCGTGCAGGGGAACGATCAGCAGACGCTATCGCTGAATCACACTCCTTACACCGTAGGCCGCAAGGTGGATCGCGACCTGGTGATCGCCGACCCCCGCGTGTCTCGCGAGCATGCAACGATCCTTTCAGAAAACGGCGAGTTTTTTGTCGTAGACCTGGGCAGCAAACACGGTACTTTCGTCAATGGCGAGAAGGTGGACCGCCATAAGCTGCAACGCAACGACCGGCTGGAATTTGGCGCGCGCGATGTTGCCTACCTGATTTTCCATCCGGTGCACACCACCTCGAATACGGCGCGGGAATTTCTGAGCCAGATCTCGGGCATTCAGATCGCCCCGGAAGCCAGCGACCTCGAGAAACTCACGCTTTTCATGGAGGCGGCGCGTAAGCTGAACACCATTGGCGTGCTCGATGAAATCCTGGTGACGCTGCTCGAGGCCACGCTGAAACTGACGCGCGCCGAACGTGCGTACATCTTTCTTCGCGACATCGGCGGGACTCTGACGCTTGCGGCCGGGCGTAACTCGAAGGGTGAGCCGCTGCTCGACGACAAGACAATTTCTCGCTCGGTGCTTGATGGGGCGTTGACCGCTAACTCCGAATACTTGCTCACGGACACCAGTCAGATGATCGATGTGAAGGAGCGGCAAAGTATCGTCGCCTTCGACCTGCGAACGGTAATCTGTATGCCGTTGCGCAAGCCGCTGGTGCAGACCACTCGTGGCGAGCAGCCGGCCGGGGGGGAAGTGATGGGGGCGCTATATGTCGATTCGCGCTTTGCCTCGCGCGATATCAGCAGCGTCAGCAAAGATATTCTGCGGGCGATCTCGACTGAAGCTGCCCAGCTCGTTGAGAACGCGCGGCTGGTGCAGGCCGAAGAAGCGGGGCGCCGTTATCAGCAGGAACTGTCGATCGCAGCGTCCATTCAGCAGCGTCTGTTGGCGGTGACCCTGCCCGAAGTTCCTTTCGCGCGCGTGAACGGACGCAATATGTCTTGTAAGGAAATCGGCGGCGATTTCTTCGAAGCCGTGAACACGCCCCAAGGGCTGGCCGTCGTGCTCGCCGACGTCAGCGGCAAGGGAGTCTCGGCCGCTCTGCTGGCTTCTATTCTCCAGGGGATGGTCTACTCCCAATTGATTTCGGGCATGCCACTCACGGAAATCGTCGACGCTGTGAATCGCTTCTTCACCTACAAGCATATTGGTGAGAAATACGCGACCATGATCATTACTCGCCTGCGCAGCGATGGCGACCTGGAATACGTCAACTGCGGACATATTCCGCCGGTGTGGATCTGTGGCAACGAAGTGCTCCGGCCATCCCACGGCAACCTGCCCGTGGGGCTGCTGGCGGATGCGACTTACTCGAGCGACCGTTGCCAGATGAGGCCGGGGGATCGACTTATCCTGGTGACCGATGGCGTTACGGAAGCCGAGAATGCGCGCGGAGATATGTTTGACAGCGAACGCCTGGAAGATGTGGCCGGGAAAAGTGCTTCGATGGAGGACGTTTTCGCCGCAGTCGCCGATTTTTGCGGAGGTACGCCGCTCAATGACGATTGCACTGTAGTGGAACTGTCTTTCACCGGCTGCGACGGGTAGGGCTCGTATTAGGATGCGAATGACCGTCGAGAAGCGGCCGAGCTGCGCTCGGCTTGGACGGGCGAGACGCCCGTCCCCACACGAGCCAGGGCTAAGGCCGCGCGTCCGGGTGAATCTCAACCGTGGACCACGTCTTATCCGCGGCGTGACATAGCTTCTCCAGAGCGCAATCGGCACACTTCGGACGGCGTGCAACGCAAAGTTTCCGCCCGTGCCAGATGACTTCGTGAGAAAAGTCGGTCCAGCGCTCGCGAGGTATGATCCGCATCAAGTCTTCTTCGATTTTTCGCGCATCTGTATGCTTGGTCAGCTCCAGCCGGCGTGAAATTCGCGTCACGTGCGTGTCCACGACGACCCCTTCATTCTTTTTGAACCAGGTTCCGAGCACGACGTTCGCGGTTTTGCGAGCCACTCCGGGAAGGCTCAGTAACTCCTCCATCGTTTGGGGAACGTTCCCGCCAAAGTCTCCGACCACCTTTCGCGCCGCGCCCACCACCGACTTCGACTTGTTGCGGAAGAAGCCGGTCGAGTAGATGTCGGGCTGCAATTGTTCTGGCTCGAGCGCCGCGAAATCCTGGACGGTCGGATATTTCTCAAATAGCCCGGGTGTGACCATGTTCACCCGCACATCGGTTGACTGGGCGGAAAGAATCGTCGCCACCAGCAATTCCCAAGCGCTGCGATGGGTGAGCGCGCAGGTCACATGGGGATAAAGTTCGTCAAGCGCCGCGATGATCTGGCGGACTCGCTCAGGGGCCAAAGGATCGTATCCAGATGCGGACTTCTTTTTCAGGACAACCGCCTCCATGGCTTTCCTGGTGTTCAGGGACGCTCGACCGGCTGTGGCGCGCGCGGCCGTGGTCTTCGCTTTCTTGCTCTTCAATGATTTCGCTCCTTTCAATCGCACTCCCTTCCCCCGTTGGGCACCTTCCTGTCGTCCGCTGCGACTGGGTTGACGCGGCATATTTCCGCGGGGCATCGGTTTCCTCCTGAACAGTGGTTCATGGTAACAAAGCTGCTGGCTCGCGGCAGCCATCCATCACCTAAAGTAACTCCGCTGCGATTGACGGGTTGGCGGCGGGATGAGTACTCTGAGAACTGAAGGATAAAACTTGTGGCTGTGAAGAGCATTAAACTCGGACAAGTCTGGCGTCAGGATCTAACCGGCCAGGATCACCTTGTCACCAAGGTATACAGCGAAGTTTTCACGCAATATGCGGTACTGCGGCCCGCCGAAGTCACCGCGCCCGACGCGCCTGTCGTGAAGGTGAAGGTCGCCAAATCGGCCGATGGCGTCACGTTGCCCGGCTTCAGCTTCACCCAGGAAGGGGCGTTCTGAAGGGCATCGGGTGATCTGACCATCGGGTCATCGGGTGATTGAAACCCGAAGCCAGATGACCTGATATCCGATCGTCAGATCATCCGATGGTCAAATCACCCGATTCGCATGACCGAGAAAATCCTTACCTTACTCTTCGTCTTCATTAATTCCATTGTGTCGGCAACCGGCTATGCCGGCATTACGTTGCTCATGGCAATTGAGTCCGCCTGCATTCCACTGCCCTCCGAACTGATCATGCCTTTCGCGGGCTACCTTGTATACGCCGGTAGGATGAAGCTGGTCTGGGCGGCAACGGCCGGCGCGATCGGATGCAACCTTGGATCGCTTGTCGCGTATGAGATTGGCTACTATGGCGGGCGCCCTCTGGTTGAGCGTTACGGCCGCTGGATCCTGATGGGCCGGCGTGAACTGGACTGGGCTGACAGATTCTTTCAAAGCTGGGGAGACATGGCAGTGTTCATAGCGCGCTTGCTGCCAGTGATCCGCACATTTATTGCGCTGCCCGCCGGAGTCGCACGCATGCCGCGCGGCAAATTTCATATTTACACTTTCCTCGGATCGTGGCCCTGGTGTTTTGCGCTGACCTACTTCGGCATGAAGCTCGGCGAGAATTGGCGCTCGCTCGGCAAGTACTTCCATCAGTTCGACGCGATTATCGGAGTCTTGCTGCTCGTCGTGATTGCATGGTTCCTCTGGTCGCACTGGCAGAATCGGCTGCGGCCTGGCGAAGAATAGTTTCCCTGTTGTTTTCCTCTGTGTACCTCTGTGGTTGAAAAAGATCTCTACCACAGAGGACACAGGGGGACACAGAGGAAAACCACAGGGGAAATCGGATCGTCTGAGGTTATCGTGCCATCGGCCGCGCCAATTGCGACGCCACGAGCTTCCATTCTCCATTGTGCTTTCGCAGCACATCGAGGTAGACATAGCGGATGCTGAATCTCTTTCCATCGGATTCAACTTCGTCGGATTCAGCGCCGTGCACGACCGCGGTGTCACCGAATACGCGAATCTTGCGCGCGGTGGAAACAATCGACGGATAACGAATTGCTCCCGTTCGAAAATTGTTCAGCACATCCTGCTTCGTGAAAGCCTTGCCGGCCTCGTTGTACTGCACGTAGTCGTCGGCAAAAATCTGCGCCAGCACGGCGACATCTGCAGTCATCAGCGCCCGGTCTCCAGCTTCATGCAGCGCCAGAATCTGCTGCTCGTCGTTCTCGATTGACATCACGGCTCCTTGCCACCTGGGAGTCACTTTCTCCATCTTCCACAAATGTGTAATCTCACGCTAGGACTTAACAGCGGCATGGGACTTCGGAGCTACCTTCTATCCCCGTGGGGCCTCCTGCTCCTGGGACTGGCGATCGTCCACTTCATCCGGCGGCGGCCAGATAACTACTGGATTTTCGTCATCCTGTTTCTCGGTCCGCTCGGTGCGATTATCTATCTTGCCGTCGGCGGGGAACTATGAAGAACTTGGCGACCTTTATATGGACGACGGCAAACTCGACTTGGCGCGAGCTGCGTTCGACAAAGCCATAGCGGCCCGCGCCGATACGCTGGACCCCTTTTACCGGCGGGGCGTTTGCGCCATCTTGTTAGGTGACGCCCCAGCCGCGTTACCCGACCTGGAGCGGGTGGTCGCCAAAGAGCCCGACTACGATTTCCAGCGTGCCGCTGGCCTGCTCGCCCACGCGTACGCGCAGACCGGGCAAAAAGAAAAAGCCGAGGCGCTCTTCCGGCAGGTAACGATCGCATCGACCTTGTCCGAGACGTACTTGAATTTCGCCGATCTGCTGGCCTCAGAGGGGCGTAACGCCGAAGCTCGAGAATGGGCGCAGAAGGTGCTCGATAAAAAGCCTGCCATGCCCAGTTACCAGCGACGGCGTGAGCGGCCGTGGTTCCGGCGAGCGAAGGAGATCCTTAAGAGATTGCCTGGGCGCTAGGACGCACGATGAGCTACTGAGGCCAGCCCCACGCTAGTAGTGCCGTGTCCAGTCTTTCAACCGAGCGGTTATTGCGAGAGCCTCTTGGATATAGCAGCGGCTTGAAATTCACCCTTCTCGTTGTAAAAGCCCAGACAGATCACCCGATCACCGTCCTTAACCTGATTGGCATCGATGTCATTGATCTTCTTGTCGCCGTGCTCCTGGCTGGTGAATCGGGTCGAGCTGTCGTAGTGAATGACCTTCTCGTCAAAGCTGGTGGAGCTCCTGGCACGCACGGTCAAAGTGGATTTCTGCTTGTTGCTACGCGCGACGATGCCCTCCCAGCGGGCCGACGTCTGGGCCAAAGCTAACATGAAAGACAAGAGAACAAGCACAGCCGCGAGTAACAGTGTGATGCGCTGCTTCACCATGGAATCTGCTCCTCTCTTAATCTGAGATTTCCTCTTTGAACTCAAAAACGGGAAGGATTGTACACCCGTTATCCCCTTGCTCGGCTGAAGGGACTCGCGTGGGCCACCGTGGGAGTCGCGATCGTTGGCTAATATCGCGTTTACGCGCCGCGCACGATGAATTCCCAACGTTCCGCTCAAGGCTCGGGCTGACAGCGAAGAGCCAACACCTAACAGCCGAAATGCTATTCTTCCACCGATGCGAATTGCTTACCTGGAATGCACCCGGTGCGGAGAGCATCTCTCCGCCGACCGCCCGCAGAATATTTGCCCCAAAGATGGCGGGGTGCTTTTCGCGCGCTACGATCTTGCCAGCCTGAAAGGGAAGTTTCGCCCCGAAAATTTATCAAGCCGCGTGGCCAGCATGTGGCGCTACGCCGAAGTTCTCCCAGATGCTAAGCCCGTTACGCTCGGCGAGGGATTCACGCCCATGCTTCCCAGCATTGGTGGTGGCGGGGGTCTGCCCAACGGGCACGGGGCGGAGCCCCATCACCACACGCGTCGCGAATCTGCCAACGTCTTCATCAAGGATGAAGGCCTGAATCCAACCGGATCGTTTAAAGCTCGAGGCATGTCGGCTGCAGTGACCATGGCGAGGCATTACGGGCTGAAGAAAGTGGCCGCTCCTTCTGCCGGAAACGCGGGCGGTGCGTTGGCAGCATACGCGGCAGCGGCTTGCATCGAAGCGCACATTTTTATGCCGAAGGATGTGCCCGTGGCGAATCGCATGGAATGCGACTATTACGGCGCGCACGTTACGCTAGTTGACGGCCTGATTAGCGATTGCGCCAACATGGTTGCCGAACGCAAGGATAAGGAAGGATGGTTCGATGTCTCGACCCTCAAAGAGCCGTTTCGCGTCGAGGGCAAGAAGACCATGGGCTACGAGGTGGCTGAGCAGATGAACTGGAAGCTTCCGCACGGCATCATCTATCCGACCGGGGGCGGCGTGGGCATGATCGGGATGTGGAAGGCTTTCGATGAGATGGAGGAGTTGGGCTGGATCGGTGCAGAGCGTCCGAAAATGATTACTGTGCAGGCTGCTGGGTGTGCGCCGATTGTGAAAGCATGGGAAGCAGGGAAGAGCACTTCTGAAATGTGGGAGGGCGCTGCGACGTTTGCCGCCGGTCTGCGTGTTCCAAAAGCTTATGGCGACTACTTGATTCTCGACATCCTCAAGAAGAGCCAGGGCACCGCGGTTGCAGCGACGGATGAGGAGATCCTCGCAGCCATGCGGCACTGGGCCAGCGTGGAAGGCGTGTTTGCCGCGCCCGAGGGAGCCGCATCATTTGTTGCTTATCAGAAACTGCGGGCAGGTGGTTTCTTTCGCGCCGAAGACACGGTCGTGCTCTTTAATACGGGAACGGCTTACAAGTATCTCGACCTGATCGACGCGCAGGAAAAGAAGGTGCGGCCAGAGCCTGCCACTGCGCGCAATATTGGTGGAATCATCGGCCCGTACTAGCGCGTCGGTCCGTAAGTTTGCGAGTCAGGCCGACTGTGGATTGATCCTGCGAACTCTCGGGGATGCCACACGCGAGCAAGGCTTTACCACAGAGAGCACAGAGGGAGCACAGAGGGACACAGGGGAAGGCTGGCTTGATTTCCTCTGTATTTCTCTGTGCCCCGTGTGGTGAAAGGTTGGGCATTAGTTCCCGTGGACGCTACTTCTCAGCGCGACCATTTCCGGGCACAGCGCGAAAGAATGGTCCGCACGCAACTCGCAGAGCGCGGCATCCGCGACGTTCGTGTCCTTGACGCCATGCGCAACGTGCCGCGACACGAGTTTGTTCCGGAGTCTTTGCGGCAGGAGGCGTATGAAGATCACCCGCTGCCGATCGGCGAGGGACAAACCATCTCGCAGCCTTACATCGTGGCCGCGATGCTCGCGCATCTCGCGCTTCAGGCCTGTGATCAAGCTGCTGACCGCGTACTCGAAGTCGGAACTGGTTCCGGCTACGTGACGGCGCTGCTTTCACTGCTTTGCGCCGAGGTGTATTCGGTGGAGCGCCATGCGCAACTGGCGGCCTCGGCGGAGAGCACGCTGCATCATTTGGGATATCGCAACGTGAAGATCAGAGTCGGCGATGGCAGCCAGGGTTGGCCGGAGTACGCTCCGTTCGATGCCATTCTTGTTTCTGCAGCAACACCCGAAATGCCGCCAGCGCTGTTCACTCAATTGCGCGAGGGCGGACGCATGGTGGTGCCGGTCGGCCCGGCCTCCAGTCAGGAATTGCAATTGATTCGCAAAGTCGGAGGAGAGCCCGAGGTAACGTTTCTCGAAGGCTGCCGGTTTGTGCCACTGGTGGAAGGAACCGTGTGACGAGTTAGAAGACTTATACGATGGAGAGCCGGGCGTCCCCGCCCGGCTTTCGCAGGCATCGTTGTGGCCAGGCGGGGACGACCGGTTCTCCACTAACATCCGCTGCTTTACAATTAGGTTGTGGGCCTCCTCCGAAATCTGAAAATCACGCTGGAGATGATCAAGTGGGAGCACTCTATCTTCGCACTGCCGTTCGCGCTTTGCGGAGCCCTGCTGGCCGCCGGAGGTTTGCCGGCGTGGAGGCAATTGGCTTGGATCGTCGTCGCCATGGTCTCGGCGCGCTCCGCCGCTATGGCCTTCAATCGGCTGGCCGACGCCTCGATTGATGCTGCCAATCCGCGCACCGCAACTCGCGCGCTGCCCGTCGGCCAGTTGACGCCGGCGTTCGTCAGCACATTCGTTCTGGTTGCGTGCGGAATTTTCGTTCTCGCCGCCTCGCAGTTGAACCGCCTCACGCTGGTACTTTCGCCGGTGGCGCTGGCGGTAATACTTCTTTATTCCTACAGCAAGCGATTCACGCGCTGGTCGCATCTGTTTCTCGGATTCGCCCTCGGTATTGCGCCGGCTGCTGCCTGGATCGCGGTTCGTGGCTCGCTCGATCCGCGGATACTGTTGCTCACCGCTGCGGTGACGTTCTGGGTCGGTGGATTCGACGTGATCTACGCCTGTCAGGATCATGACTACGACCGCAGCCATGATCTGCACTCGGTGCCGCGTCATCTTGGAATCAGGAGCGCGCTGGTCATCGCCCGTTTGTTTCACATCGTGATGCTCGGACTATTGGTTGCGCTGGTCGTCGTTTTCGGACTGGGCAAACTGGCTCTCACGGGAGTGATTGCCGTCGCAGCATTGTTACTCTATGAACACGCTTTGGTTCGGCACGATGACCTGAGCAGGTTGAACGCGGCGTTCTTCACTATGAACGGAGTGATTTCGGTGGTGTTCTTTCTTTTTGTCGCCGCTGATCGGTTGATTAAGTTGTAGAGACTCGGCTGGCCGCGTCTTCGCCGGCGATGAAGACTGGGCAAGCCCGTCTCTACACGGAAGTTGCACCCACAAGGGTCACAAACTGATGTGATCCCTTGCGAAGGCTGGGTTATTATTAAACAGATGCCGAACGCGCACCCATTCCACACGGACGATCCGCGCCTCGTCCCGATTAAAGATAAAGTCCTCGCGGGTGAACGCCTGAACGAGGCCGATGCGCTTGCCCTCTATGGGACCGGCGACATCCTGGCTGTGGGTTGGCTGGCCAACTGGGTTCGCGAGCGGATGCATGGCGACAAGGCCTATTTCAACGTCAACCGTCATATCAATCCTACGAATGTCTGCGTCGCCGCCTGTCGTTTGTGTGCTTTTGGGCGCAAGAAAGACGCTCCTGGCGCCTATACCATGGCGCTTGAAGAAGCCTTCCAGACTGCCGCCTCCGGTTACACCGAAGCGGTCACGGAGTTTCACATTGTCGGCGGGCTGCATCCCGATTTGCCGTTCCAATATTTTCTCGATCTCGTTTCCGGATTGAAAGAGCGCTTTCCGCAAGTCCACATGAAGGCCTTCACCATGGTCGAGGTCGCGTATCTCGCGAAGCGGGCGAAGCTTTCGATTCGCGAGACGCTCGAAAAAATGAAGGAAGCGGGTGTCGATTCGCTGCCTGGTGGCGGCGCTGAAATTTTTTCCGACCGGGTGCGGCACATCATCTGCGATCACAAAATTGACGGCGATCAATGGCTCGATACCGCGCGCCTTGCCCACCAGATCGGGCTGAAATCGAACGCCACCATGCTCTACGGCCACATCGAGAACGACGAAGACCGCGTCGATCACCTGCTCAAACTGCGCGCCTTGCAGGATGAGACTGGCGGCTTCCAGACTTTCATCCCGCTGGCCTTCCACCCCGCGAACACGCCGCTGCAACATCTTTTTACGACTACCGGCATGCTCGACATCAAGCAGATTGCGGTCAGCCGCCTGGTGCTTGATAACTTCCGGCACGTTAAGTCTTACTGGCAGATGATGACCCCGAAGATCGCGCAGATCTCGTTGCGCTTCGGAGCCGACGATATTGACGGCACAGTGGTCGAGGAAAAGATTTACCACGATGCGGGGGCGACCACTCCCCAGGGGTTGCAGCGGCATGACCTGGTGCGCTTGATCAAGGAAGCCGGGCGCGAACCGATTGAGCGCGACACTCTCTACCGGCCGGTTACTCGCACTGAAACGTCTTTTACGGTTTCTGTTTAGTCGCGTGCTCATTCACCGCGCAGCCAGAGAGACACAGAGACGATTACTCTTTGTTTCGCTCGTCGAGATTGGCCTCGCGCTTCCCGGCCAATGCACGAAGCCCGAGAAAGCCAAAAAAATACATCACTGCTTGAAATATCGCCACCGGCCCCATCTCGCGATAGTAGCCGGTGAATAGGCCTGCGACAGGGAGAAGTAAAAAAAAGAAAGACACCACTCGGAGCGTCATCGGGCTCATCAGGCCGCCTTGTTTCCTGCGGCCGGTCAGCAAACGAAAGCACTTTTCAAGCACCCAGAAGCAGCCGAGCAACAGGATCAGCCCGACGATGATGGCTAGAATCGGACTCTGCTTGTTTGGAACAAGCAATAGGGCGAGCGAGGCAACGCCGCAAAACAGCGTGAAAAAACCGAGAACCAGCCCGATGGGGACCTGTACCCACCGAGGAATCTCCCTTTCGCGCTCTTCAAAAGGCGGTAATTCATTCATGATGCTTCACGTAAGCAGCCACAGTGTAGACTTCGGCCTTCCGAGTTGCTACAAGCTTGTATCTCTATCTCCGCGCCTTTGTGGTGAGAAGGGTTTGGAACTTCACGTACTTGAAAGCATCTAACAACAATGGCCAAAGAACAAACAGCAGTTTTCGGCGGCGGATGCTTCTGGTGTATTGAGGCAGTTTTTCAACGTCTGACAGGCGTCACCCATGTCGAGTCGGGCTACATGGGCGGACGCGCCGACCAGGCGACCTATCGTCAGGTGTGCAACGGGGACACCGGGCATGTGGAAGTCGTGCGGGTTACCTTCGATCCCGACCAGATCAATTATCGCGAACTGTTGGACGTATTCTTTGCGGTGCACGATCCGACCACAATGAATCGCCAGGGAAATGACACTGGCGAGCAGTATCGCTCCGTCATCTTCTACACCGATGAAGAGCAGCAGCGGATTGCGGAGGATGTGATTGCGGAGATGACGGCGGCGAAAGTGTTCCCTGAACCGATCGTGACCGCAGTCGAGCCGGTCGAGGAATTCCACGCAGCCGAAAGCTACCATCAGAACTACTACAACGAAAATTCGCGCCAGCCTTATTGCATGTTCACGATCTCGCCAAAGCTGGCGAAGTTGGAAAAGAAGTTTGCCGAAAAATTGAGAGCGTGAGCCTACAGCTTGAACGCGAGTTGGAGTCTAGGCGGCAGAATCCTTCCCGGCCGGGATGGATTCGGGACGTTCATCGAATAGAAGCCGCCGCAAGGTGCGCAGGTCATTGAGCAGCCGGCTGCTGTTCTGGAGATGCTGCTCCAGTTTGTCTAACTTGAATTGCACCAGTCGCAGAGCCTCCACTCGGCGTTCCGGCTGCGCCTGGGCAGCCGCGCCGAGGTCGGCTGCGATCTCGCTCTTGGCTTCGGCGATGGCCTCGACCAAAAGTCGCACGTATTGGTGGGCATTCTCGACCGTATCAAACGGGGTCTGGAGAGGAGCTTTCAAAGTTGAGTGTTCCTTTAGCAAATGAAAAGGCTGGCGGAGAGGGTGGGATTTGAACCCACGATACCCGTTAAGGTATGTCCGCTTTCGAGGCGGATCGTTTCAACCACTCACGCACCTCTCCGGAAAATAAGTTGTCAGTGGCCAGTAAGAGTGACCTAGCGCGCCCGCCAGTTGCTGGTTTTTAGTTGCTCCTCGCGAACAGCGAAAGCCTAACGACGTTTTCTGAAAAATTCTTGCAGCATCTCCGCCGAACGTCCGGCCAGCACCCCACCCCGGATGTCCATCTGATGATTCAGACCAGGGTGATTCACCACTTGCAGAATCGAATGGATGGCACCTGCCTTCGGGTCATTGGCACCATACACCAGACGGCGGACGCGAGCAAGAACTGCCGCTCCCGCGCACATGGCGCACGGCTCAATTGTAGCAAACAGTTCGCAGTTGATGAGCCGGTGGTTACCGATGTTTCGTCCGGCCTCGCGCAGCGCCACGATTTCAGCATGAGCGGTTGGATCGTGATCGATAAGGTTGCGATTCCATCCGCGTCCAAGGACGTGCCCTTGGCACACCACTACCGCTCCCACCGGCACGTCGCCCGCCTCCAGCGCGCGCTGGGCACAGCGCAGGGATTCTTCCATCCAAAGTTCGTCCCGGGAAAGCTCGTCAGAGGAGAGTTCGATCATTCGATCAATGGAGGGCAGTTTTCCTTCACCAGTGGCCGGTTGCCAAAAGCTAGAGTTCTCGGTGTTCAGTCCCAAGGCGAGAGTCTGAGCCTGAAGACTGGACCTGGAGTCTGTCCGATCTATTTTAGCGGGTGAATGGTTAACCTGGGTGTGGGAACTGGTGTGGGAACTTATGTTCCCATCGGAATGCGCGGCGGTTTTGCCGTTCGGACTGATGCTGACTAACCACAGAGTGCGGACATTTTTGTAACTTGTTATAGACCTTGCGGTTAACTGTGATTATTGAACCGAAACTTGAGCAGCAAAACATGGCACGGTATTTGCATCTAAGGGGGTGGCGGATCCTCCGCTTCCCCGGAGTCGCGACAATATCAACACTCCTCATGAGGAGGGATTACTGTGAAAAATACCAATAAAGTCGCGATCGCTGCGGTGTTGGCTCTTCTGCTCTCGGGCTTCGCATTCTCGCAGAAAGCGTTTATTACGGTGAAGGTGCCGGGATCGAGTCCAAACTCTTTGATCGCGATCAACAACGGCAGCCAGGTGCTGGTGAATACCGCTACCGGCACGTCATATCAGGTCTCGATTTGGAGCCGCCTCGCCGGAGCCCAGAGCGTGGCGGTGAACGCGAATAACACTGGCGGGGCTGCCATCAATAGCTCTGGCGATGTCGTTGGCGCGGGGGATCCCGACAATTCGGGAAATCTTCAAGCTTTCGTATGGCGGCCGACCAGCGGTGCGCAGTGGCTGGGTTCGCTCGGGGGCAACTTGAGCAGTGCGAGAGGGATCAACAATTCCAGCGCGGTGGTCGGTTTATCCTACACCGCCGCGAGTACGCAGCATGCGTTTCTCTGGACCCAGGGCGGTGGTTTGCAGGATTTGACACCTGACCTCACCAGCATCGGGGGCGCCACGGCCGTGGCAATTAATTCCTCGAACCAGGTGGTTGGCTACTACTTTCCCAATGGCAGCCGTAACACTCTTGGCTTCATCTGGACGCAAGCCGGGGGTGTCCAGAATCTAGGTTCGGCCGGCACTCTCGCATATGACGTCAATGACTCAGGGACGGTTGTGGGGCAATCGCCCGTCGCCAATGGGAATGAGCATGCTTTCTCTTGGACGCAGACTGGGGGAATCAAAGACCTTGGCACTCTGGGCGGCGGATACAGTTCTGCTCTTAGCATCAACAATCAAGGATGGATCGTGGGAACCTCCCTTACGAGTTCTGGGGACGGACGTCTGCGCGGCTTCTTGTGGACTCCATCGGGAGGCATGCAGGATTTTGCAGTCCTTACAGGTCTGGGCCCCACTGTGCAGCCGTACTCTATGCAAGTGAATGACTTCGGCGTAATAGCAATCACGACCAACAAGTACAGCTATCTGTTGGTCCCGAGGATGACAGGGATATTCACTTCGTCGGCGAACCCGTCGGTGCTGGGACAGCCGGTGACATTTACGGCCACCATGACATCGATCGCGGGACCGCCGCCAGACGGCGAGACATTGCAGTTTGTGGTAAGCGGGAAAGTGTATGGATCGGCAACACTAAAAGGTGGCGTCGCCCAGTTTACAACCTCGGCCATCCCCGTTGGTTCGCATGTCGTTGTGGCCAAATACAACGGAAACGCAAATTATCTTGCCTCCAAGTACAGTCTCACGCAAGTGGTCAACCCGTAGCGCCGGCACTCAACCAGGTAACCTAGTGACGACGTTCGAGCCCGCGCTGAAAGTACCACTAAAGTTCGCCGCCGAAGTGTTGCCCCGATCTCCAGTCCTCCGGCTCCAATCTTTGTGAGTTATGTCACACCGACCTGTTTCCAGTCGGTGTTATTCTAGGCGGGTTATGGGATTCAGCGACATCTTGAGGAAAGTCTTGCTAGTGGACCTGATTCAGGGACTTCGGGTGACGTTCCGATATCAGGATCCCAAGGAAATCTATACTGAGCAGTATCCGCTGGAGCGGCCGCAAGTAGCCGAGCGCTATCGAGGCGCGCCGCGGCTGAACGTCAACCCAGATACCGACGAGACTCTCTGCATTTCCTGCGACCTGTGCGCTGTGGCCTGCCCGGAAAACCTGATCGTTGTAACCAGCGAGCGCAATGAAAAAACCCGCCGAAAAGAGCTCACGAAATTCACCTACGACCTGAGCCGTTGCATGTTCTGCGGGCTGTGCGAAGATGCTTGCCCGACCGACGCGCTTGAACTGACCCAGGATTTCGAGCTCGCGAACTACACCCGGGAGGGCATGATCTGGGACCTCAAGACACTCGAGAAGGGTCCGCAGCCCACCGTGTACAGAAAGTAGCAGCCCCTCCCCTAAGTGCGGATAAGTGTGGCTGATTCCCGTCATTGTCTTCTTCCACCGACCCCGATCAGTGCGGTGGCTTCACAAAGGCGGTTCTGAGTTTGTTCTTTCCATTAGGTATCGTTTCAGCACTTTCACTAATACGTCTATTCGGACACGACCGGCTGGAAGGTCGCCATCTGTTCTCTTCGGAGAGATGTGTTGCCCTTTGGTTCTCAAGTCCGTTTGGGCCGTGCCGATAGCTATGTCCATGCAGGGACGAGTGCGCGGCGCTAACGGCGTCAGCGTAACGATCCGCTAGCGTTCACCGAACATTTCGATGGAAGGGATGGACGAAGTTTGAAGAAGGCTGCGGTTCCGCTTTCAAGTTCACTCTGCCTGCCGGTCGTTACGATAGGAAGGGGGAAGCCCGGGCGATGAATCAATTGCCCCAGGTCCTTCTAGTGGACGACAACCCGGCCGACGTCGGTCTTGCGCGGGAGGCGTTGGCCGTGGGCAGGCATCAGAGCTGCATCAGCAATGTACCGGACGGCGAGGAGGCCATGGCGTTTCTGCATCGCGCCGGCCAGTATGCGAATGCGGTTCGTCCCGACTTGGTGATCCTGGATCTGAATCTGCCGAAGAAAGATGGGCGGGCGGTATTGGCGGAGGCCAAAAGTGACACGGAACTTCGCGCCATCCCAATCGTGGTGTTCAGCACCTCGCGCTCGATGTTGGATATAGCGTGCAGTTACAAACTCGGCGCGAACTGCTATGTCAGCAAGCCGGGAAATCTGAATGACTATTTTGCGGTGATGCGATCGATCGAAGAATTCTGGTTCGGCTCCGCGAGCCTGACCCGAGAGGAAAAATGATGGAACAGCAACCTGCTCATGTTTTGCTGGTCGAGGACAACCCCGGAGATGCGGACCTGGTACGGCTGCGGCTGGTGGAAAGTAAGTCCGACGTTTTCGTGAACTGCGTCCCCCGGCTCTCCGACGCTCTCGCGTGTCTGGACGCGGAGACGCCCTCGCTCGTTCTGCTTGACCTGAATCTTCCCGACAGCCACGGCGCCGAAACTTTTCGTCGGATCATGGAGAAGGCTCCGAGTGTTCCGGTGGTGATCCTTTCGGGTCAGGATGATGAAGCGCTTGCGCTCAAAGCCGTCCACCAAGGCGTTCAAGACTACCTGGTCAAAGGCGACATCACCGGCAAACAACTGGAACGTGCCCTCCGTTATGCGGTGGAAAGGCAAGGGCTGCTGCGCGCTTTGGAAATCACACGCAAACAGCAGCTCGAATTCAAGAATCAGTTTCTGTCCCACATTTCGCACGAATTGCGTACACCGCTCACCTGTATTCACCAGTACGTCACGATTCTGCTGGATGGGTTGGCAGGGCCCATGAAGCCGGATCAGACTGACCACCTCAAAACCATCCTCAAGAGTGTGAATCAGTTGCACGCCATGATCCGCGACTTGCTCGAAGCGACCCGCGCCGATAGCGGTAAGCTGCGGATCGACCAGCGTTGTATAGATATCGGCGAACTGATGCAGCAGGCGGTCGCGATGATGCGCCTGACCGCCGCCGAAAAACACGTCGGTCTTCAGTCTGCGCTCGATCAAGCAGTCCCGCTCGTCTATGCGGATCCCGACCGTACGCTCGAGGTCCTTATCAATCTGATCGACAATGCCATCAAGTTCACGCCGGCCAATGGTTCGGTAGCAGTGCTTGCCTCGATAGTGGAGACGGACCCGGCTGCCGTCTACATCTCGGTCAGCGACACCGGCCGTGGCATCCCGCAAGAGTCGCTTCCGCAGGTTTTCGAACGTCTCTATCAGGATCCGAACTCGGTGGATGATAGCCGGGCCGGTCTCGGTCTGGGACTATTCATCGCCAAAGAAATCGTTACTCTGCACGGCGGGAGGATGTGGGTTGCAAGCGAACCCGGCGCCGGCAGCACGTTCTCTTTCACATTGCCGCTCTATTCCCTGGCCAAACTGCTGCTTCCAGTGATCACTTACGAGGGACGCTTGCGGGAGTCTCTTGTGATGGTGCGCGTGGAACTGACACCGCTGTCCAAATCTCTCCGCGGAAGCTGGAAAGAAACCTGCGAACAGTGTCTGGAACGCCTGCGCCTTTGCATCTACGTGGACAAGGATCTGGTTCTTCCAGCTACCGGAACCAGCGGCCCAGTCGAAACGTTTTTTGTGGTCGCCTCCACTGACGTGGAGCGGGTTGGCATCCTGATAGACCGTATCCGCGATCAAATCGGGTCTCTGCCCAGGCTGAAGGCCGGTGGCACTCTGCGCGTAACCGCTGAGAAGATTCCAGCCCCGCCCGCGGCTGACTCGAGCATCTTGGAGCAGCAAGTCTGGGGTATTGCCGATTACGTCACGGAAGTTATTCAAAAAGGCCTGGGGAGCAAACAAAACTTCACCGAAAAGGAGAACCACGAGAATGCGAACTGAAACTCACAGCGAGCAACAGCCCATGAATCGCGCGAAGATTATGGTCGTGGATGATGATCCCGATCTCAGACAAGCCCTGAGTCTGCGTCTAAGGGCGAATAACTTCGATACCGTGAATGCTTGCGACGGTTATTCAGCCATTGCTTTGGCTCAGAAGGAACGTCCCCAACTGATCATTCTCGATCTCGGGCTGCCGGCGGGCGACGGATTTGCCGTGCTGAAAAACTTGCAGGAGTATCCGGCGCTTTCGGTAATCCCGGTGATTGTGCTTACGGCTCGCGATCCAGAAGGCAACGAAAAACGTACGCTGGAATCGGGCGCCATCGCTTTTTTCCAGAAGCCGGCCGACAACGACGAGTTGCTGGGAGTGATTCGCGCCAGTCTAGAGGCTGGCATGGGCGGGGGCGGAGGCTTGCCATCGTAGCGGTTCCGATCCTGGCGGTCACGGTCGCGGAAGGAGAGCGTCATGTACGTCGACAACCGGGGGGCGCTGGCCCGTTCCTGGGTTTACAACGTCCGTCGGCAAGAACCGCGCTATGTTTCCAGCATCCCCGTCGGGTTGCAGCGCTTCTTACGCTTTGGACCGTTCGTCACCCGGGGTGTCACCCTTGATATCAGTCTGCGAGGAATGTCGGCTCTGGTGTGTGGCGCGCCGCGGGCGGGCGAAACGGTTGTGATCACGCTTTCCGCGCGACATGCTCCGATCGAGATGCTGGCGACTGTCCGCCATAGCAGTGATGCCAAGTCTGGATTCGAGTTCTACCCTCTGTCTTCGGTTGCCCAACAGGGAATTCAGGCTTGGATACTGGAACTGAAGAAAAATGAAGAAACGCTGTTCCCCTATCTATACGCGGGTGGGGTCAAGGCTGACAACGACTAAAGCTGACAACGACTAAAAAGGTGTGACCCTAGATCGCTCACTCCGCCAGCAATGGCAGCCCCTGAATATTCCAGGAAATGTGGTGCACGGCGCTGTTGGTCGCGAGGATGGCGGACTTGCCCGGAGCGAACGCCAGTCCCACCAAGCCCTGGCCGGAGACTGCGAGAGTAGCTTCGCCTTGGGGAGTGATCTTCACAATGCCGCGTTTTCCCGCGAGAGAGGCGGCGACGTAAACATTCCCCTCAACGTCAAGCGCCAAGCCCTGCGGACGTCCCAGACCGCGATAAAACACCGACACGGTTCCGTGGGGGTCGACTTTGTAGACACAATCGAAGCTCGAAGTGCTGGGGCCGGTGACGAACATATCGCCCTTGGGACCGAAGGCGACGTGATAGGCGGAGACGCTTGGCTCCAGCGTCGCAAACACAAAAATCTGCCGGTCGCGAGCAATCTTGAAAATGGTTCCGCTGCGGTCGCCGACGTAGAGATTCTCGGCCGCATCGAAAGCAATCCCAGTCGCGACCCCCATGCCTTCGGCGTAGGTCGACACGGTGCCGTTCGGCGCTACTTTGTAGACGGCCTCGTCATGGCGCGAAGAAACGTACATCTGGCCTTCGCGGTCGAAGGCAATCGAGGTGGCGTTCATCATTTCGCTGAGAAACGGCTTAACGTTGTAATTCGTGTCGATCTTGAAGATCGATACCGGAACTTTTTGCCCGCGGGATCCGGAGAAAGTTACGTAGAGATTGCCTTCGCGGTCGAGCGCGGGATTGGTGACTGGATGAAGATTGTCGGCAACCGGAACCGCAACCTTGATGGAATGGGCATTGCTCACGTGCCCACTAGTGCCCACCCCGTTCGTACTTACTACGACCGGTCCCGACGCCGCTCCCTCGGGAACGCGGGCGACCAGGAAATCGTCGGAACTGATTAACACCGAGCCTTCGATCTCGCCGAAGCGCACGCTCGGACGGCGCAACTCGGGCGGACGTAGTCCCCTTCCAATGATACGAACCTCGCCTCCGGGCAAAGCGAAACTTGGCGCGACCGCCTCGATGTGCGGCTTGCCGTTAACGTTCTTTTTTCCCAGCAGGCGATCGGAGATGCTCATGAGTTTGTTCCGGAGGAAGCCCGGTCTACCTGAACAACCGCTACTTCGTTAGAAGTCCAAAGTGCAACAGAAGATGCATGACGACGAGCGCATAAAGCCCCGCTCCCAGGTCATCCACCACTATACCCGTACCCTCGGGAAGGCGTTCCAGTCGCCGAATCGGAAACGGCTTCCAAATATCGAAGACACGGAAGAGTATAAGGCCCGCGAGAAAGGTTTTCCAAGCCAGCGGCACGGCGATGAGTGCAACCAGTTGCCCGGCAACTTCATCGATGACGACGAATTGCGGGTCTTTCAGGGCGGATGCGCGCGCGACCAGCGTGGCAGCGGGAATTCCGATGATGGTCACTAGCGCGGCCGCAATCATCGTGGCCCACGTCCGATTCGCGGCCGGTATCCGGGAACTTGCCAACGCCCACACGAGAACCGTGGCTAACGACGCCCATGTGCCGGGACCGGGTTTGAGGCGTCCGGTACCGAAGAAAGTCGCGACCAGTGTGGCCCAGAGTGGAGCGGTAGGGCCAAGAGCGACTGCGGGCGGAGGATTCATCAGTCTCCGTCCTCGTCGGGGATGTCTTCTCGGACTGCTTCGTCGGCGTCGGCAACTGGCGACGAGATCACATACGCGCCACTGGCCCACTTGCCGAGATCAATCAAGCGGCAGCGGTCGCTGCAAAAAGGAAAGTCTGTGTCCGTGGCCTTCGTCGGCTTCTTGCAGATCGGACACCGGAGCTTGATGGAGCGCTTGCGCGGCATATTTAGAAACCTGTAGATAGCCCAGACCGTTATACCAGTGGAACCCGCTCTCTAAAAACGCCGTTAGATTCCGAAGATGCCGCTAAGAATATCCCCCGACGCATGCGCAATGATGCCAGGCCGCAGGCTCCTGCGCCAAACTGCAAACAAGCCATACAGAGCCCCAAAGCCGGCGATCTTCAAGCACAATTCGATCCCCTGATAACCGTGCGAAACCCCGAACAGCACAGCCTGCAGTAACAATGCAATCCACCGGCTATGTGTAAAAGTCTCAAATTGTTTCTGGAAGTAGCCGCGAAAGACCAGCTCTTCGCAAAAACCAGCACTGATGGAAACGCCAACCCAGAGCGCAATTTCCAATCCTCGCTGCGGCAAAAAAGTCTGGATGGAAGCAGCATGGCCGGGCCCGAGCCAGCGATCCCACGTCCTCTGGACCAGTGTCCAGAAGGCCCATAGGCCGAGCGCCAGCCCACAATCCACGGACACATCTTTAACGCTTGCCCACCTTCCACCAATCAGTTCGCCGACTGTTGTTCCGGTCCTGCGAAGGCCGCCTCTCCATACCCAAACGAAGAGCCCCCACTCCATTACGATGAGCGATAGGTAGAGCGGGACGACCTGCGGGTGCTGTTGCAACATCCCGGGCTCCGAGCGAGCGCGGCGCTGGAAGAATGCCCCGCCTACCGCTAACCCCACGAATAATGCGACGAGCGACACCGTATGCCACCACGGCGCGATAAGCTTGGAGCTTGGAGATTCGGTTCTTGTTGTCGGGGTTGTAGCCATGATTCCCGCTGAAACAGCCTACAAGGTTCCGGACCTTAAACAGAAATAACTGATTCCTCTTTGGCTTAAACGATCTCCGCCACTAAATCGTAATCGTGCGTCGCGGTGATGCGGCAGCGGTAAAACTCTCCCTCTTTCGGCTCGTTTCCCTGGGGATAATCGTTCACGAAGACTTTGCCGTCAATCTCCGGCGCGTGCATCGCGGTGCGGCCCTCGAGGAGGAGGTTGGACTCAGTCGAAGTCCCTTCCAGCAGCAGATTAAATTCGTGTCCGACCAGCGATTTCTTCTTGGCCCGGCTGATCTTCTTCTGGATCGACATCAGCGATTTGCGGCGGCTCTCGATCTCGCGCAGGGAAATTTTCTTCTCCTGATCGAAAGCGCCCGCACCTTCCTGGTCCGAGTAGCCGAAGGCGCCCATCCAATCGAAGGCCGCTTCTTTCACAAAGCCGCAAAGCTCCTCGAATTCCGTTTCGGTTTCGCCCGGAAAGCCGACAATGAACGAAGTCCGTAAAGTAACGCCGGGAATCTCACGGCGCATTTTCTCGATTGAGCGCAAGAACAAGTCGGCGCCTCCGCCCCGCTTCATGCGCTTTAGAACCGTGGCCGATGCGTGCTGCAGCGGCACATCAATGTACGAACAAATATTGTCGTGGGCGGCGATCGTCTCGAGCAGTCGCCCCGTGATTTTGTTGGGATAGGCGTAGAGGAATCGAATCCACCGCAGGCCTTCGACGCCCGCGAGTTTTTCCAGCAGCACGGCCAAGCCATCTTTCAGTCCGAGGTCTTCGCCGTAGCAGGTGGTGTCCTGTCCGATGAGGGTGATCTCGCGGACTCCGGATTGCGCCAGTCGTTCGGCTTCGGCGATCACGGATTCGAAACGCCGCGAGCGAAACTGTCCCCGAAGTTGGGGAATGATGCAGAAGGTGCAGGGATGATCGCAGCCTTCGGCGATTTTGATATATGCAGAAGATCGAGGCGTGGTAAGCACGCGGGGCGTGCGGTCGTCGTAGAGATAGTTAGGAAGGTCGGCGACGGCTCCGTCCCAGGAATCGCGCGCGAAGCGCCCCTGCGCGCGGCGATGATCCCCCTCGGGCCGCGAGGTTAGGATGTTAAACGGACTCGGCATGCGAGGTTTTGCGGCCACTCCGGCAGCGGCAAGAATTTTCTCCAATTCGCCCGTACCGATGACCGCGTCCACTTCAGGAATGTTCTTTCGGATCTCATCGTGAAAACGCTCGACCAAGCAACCGGCAACCACCAGCCTCTTCGCCTTGCCGCCCGTCTTTGTCATATGGGTCTTGTGGCGGGCCATTTCGAGGATCGTATCGATGGATTCCTGCTGCGCGCTGCCGATGAATGAGCAGGTATTCACTACGATGACGTCGGCGTCCTCCGCGTCGGGAGTAAGTTCAGCGCCGGCCTGGGTCAGCATGCCCATCATCACCTCGCTGTCGACGAGGTTCTTGGGGCAACCGAGGCTCACAAACCCCACCTTAGCCGGGGTAGTGGGCTCCGAACTCGCGGACATGTCTTTCTTTAAGGGCACAAGGACGGTCCTGATAATGATTAGCGGGAAACAGCTCTGCACAATTCTAGCATCTAACTACGCTATATCTGCGGCCGGACGCCTGAATCCAAGCACCACGGGGGATGTCGTATCTTTTCCGCCAATCCGGGTGGCCGTGCTAATCTTATGGAACAAAAATACATCCCTCAAGGCTCCGGAGGCGAGATGTCGGCTAAACGGCTCGCAGTTGTAATTGTGCCAGTTTTGGTTCTGGTGTCCAGCGCTTTGGCGCAAGTCAATGAAGTTTCAGTCACGGCCGGACGAACTTTCGTCAGCACCCAGACGATCGTGAATTCGAGTGCGCCCGATCCCCACATTCATTTCGGAGACGAGATAAGCGTCGCGTTCAACTACGGCCGCCTGCTCAAGAGCGTGAAAATTTTCGGAATATATGCGGAACTGCCCGTAGCGATCTATCCGCGGATGGACGTGCACTCGTTCCAGGGCCTGACTCCCAAGGACATCGGCGCTCTGTTTGTGACCCCATCCGTGCGCGTAAACTTCTTTTCTGGCGAGTCAGTCACCCCGTGGGTAAGCGTAGGCGGCGGCTATGGCCGCTTCCGAGAGGCCCCAGTTACACTTTACGAGCTACGGAACCCCGGACCAACTGGCACGAACACCGGTGTCGTCCAATTCGGAGCGGGACTGGATGTGTATCCATGGCAACGGTGGGGCGCGCGACTCGAAGCGCGCGACTTCTACTCCGGAGCTCCGGCTCTGAACGTTAATACCGGAAGAAGCCGGCAGCACAATTACTACGTGGGTATTGGGGTCGTCCACCGCTTCTAGGTAGGTGTGGAGACGGGCGTCCTCGCCGGTCCAATCCGAGCGCAGCGGCAAGCTGCCTGGCACAGCGACCTTTTGGATTTGCTTCTAGCTGACGGCTGCGCGATCCGTGGTTTTTCTGGACTTCGCCGTTTCAACGGCAGTGATGTCTTGAAAGAGCGCGGGCAAGCTTTGCGCGTCGTCTACCGACTTGCCAAAGCGTGCAGACTCGTAAGCGCGTGTAAACTTGGCGACCTTCTTCTGCAGTGCCGCTTCCTGAATGGCCGCGACGAAATCCAGTGGTGTTTGCGACGACGACTTGCGCCAGCCAAGCCGCGCCATGCGGCGGACCATCCGGTCATACCAAAGTGCAGCGGATTCGCGCGGCGCACGCTCCGGATGCGCCCGCAGACCACGATGGCGCAGCCCGCTGACCACCCGCCGGAGATTCAGCAGCGTGAGCAGGAGTGCCGCGATCGCGAACACCCCGACCAGCCATCGCACCGGAAAATTGATCATGTGATCGTGTGCGCGCCATGCCGACCGCAGCAAGGCGCGATGCAGTCGTCCAATCCACCGGCGAGCCTCGTCAAAGAAGCGCCGGCTGCTGGTAGCCGCATCCGTCCCCAAAGCGCGCTGGTGGCTGGCATCGTAGTTGATAATCCATTCGCGCCAAAAAGATGCGGCCGCATCAATGTAAAGCTGCATCCGCGACCAGCCGGTCCGCGTCGGCACACTGCCCGCTGGAGTCGGATCAAAGCTGATCCAACCAGAGCCGGGGAAATAAGCTTCAACCCACGAATGGGCGTCGCTGGCTCGCACCACATACTGGCCCGTGAGGTCGTTGAATTCACCGCCGCGGAACCCCGTCACAATTCGCGACGGGATGCGCAAAGAGCGCAACATTACCGCCATCGAACTGGCGAAATACTCGCAGTGACCTTTCTTCCTCACGAACAGGAAATTGGCCAGTGGGTCCCGCGTCAGAATGCGGGGCAGCTCCAGCGTGTATCTGAAGTGTGTTGATAGATACTGCTCTACGGCGGTTGCCTTTTCATAGTTGCTGGGAGCCGGCGCGGCAATTTCCTCCGCCAGCTTCGAAATACGAATATCGAGCGGCGGCTGCAGTTTCAGGTACTCGTCCATACCAACGGGGGCTGTGTTCGCCGCCAGACGAAGCTCGTCGCTGTCTATCGCGGGCAATTGCGACTCGGCTTCGTACCGGTTGATCGGACGCTCGGCATCGAGATCATAGACAGCGCCCCCGGCGTCCGTACTCACCTGCCGGAAATTTCCGGCGAGACTCTGCGGCCTCTCCGCGAGAAAAAAGACGTTGGTTCCCAGCGGCTCCATGAGGACGCGATAATGAATGGATCGGCCTGCGTTCGCCGATGCGCCACGCGGGTCCGCCAAACGCGCCAGCCGATAGAAGCCATCTCCGGACGGCCGCACCTGGGTTTGCTCGTACGAATTCGACCAGGTTCTGCCGTCAAAATTGCTCAGCGCAACCCCACGCCACTTCAAGTCGTAACTACCTAGCAGATCGTTCTGGATCTCGATGTGCATGACGACAGCACTGGACTGCTGAATCTGGCCAATGCGGCCGAGTTGCACGCGATCTGTGAAGCCGGTAGAAACATCGCTCGTCGGAGTGTAGGCGCTCAGATAGTGTGACGAAACGCGAGGCAGTAGGAAGAAGATCAGGAAACTCCCGGTGAAAATCATCAGCATGAGCACCGGAGCGATCGCCAGCAGCCCGTAGGCCATGCGCCGGACTGGAGGAATAACGCTGGTAGAGGCAACGCGAGGATCCTGTGCGCGCGTTGATTCGGCGGCGATGGAATGCCGCATCTCCATCAGCACAAAAGTGATGATCGCAACCAGCAGGAAGGCGGCAAAGGAAAACAGGAACAGGCTGCCGACAGTGAGCACAGCGGCCGCCAGCACCATCAGAAACGAAAGGACCGCAAGCATGTAATGGTCGCGCGTTCGCTGCAACGAGAATAGCCGGACGACCATCGCGAACAGGACAAGATGAACCGTCGCTGTGAGAAAACTACGGGAAAGAAAGAAGTAGTCGGCGAGGTAGATGGCGACGTAAATCAGGGTCAGAATAGTGGTCCAGCGTTCCGGGATCACAAACTCGTGACCGGTTAGAAGTTGATATCCGCGCACCGCCAGCGCCAGCCCCACGAGAATCACCGCCGGCAGATCTAACCCTCCGGTCGAGGCCAGAGCGCCGAAGCCACTGAGCACGAGCAGATAGAGCGCAACATTAAAGTAGCGCTCGATGGCCTTGGCCATGGTGATTCCGCCGGGGTTGATAGAGGCTTCGGTCACGACGAGCTTCTATTGTTGGCGAAACCGGCGCGGAAGGGAAGTGTCCGCGGTAACAACAGACTGCGCACGCTGAATCGAGAAGATGCCCTAGATACTTGCTCTCGCAGGAGTCGCACACGGCGCTACCATTATCGACTCTGCACCGGCACGAGATTCGCGGATCTCGAAGATGGACTCGAGTTGGGTGACTTTCAATACTTCGCGGACCTGCTCGGTTGGATTCAGCAGCGTGAGATAGATACCGGAAGCCTGCAACGAAACCAAACAGCCAATTCCGGCAGCATCGATGGCATCAACTCCCGCCAGGTCAAGGGTCACGTTACGCCCCCTTTTGCCAACGGCCGCACACAAAATAGCAGTTTCATCGCCTCGCACAACTCTGCCATGACATTGCAAAACCACTCCGTCATCCAAATCTTTGACCGTCACAGTAAGCATAGTTGGATTCTCCAGAAAACTGGCCCCGTGGTTTTCCCGCGAATAGCCATCTATTATAGGCGAACAAAAAACGAAACGCAATACAAAAATAGCAGACGCTTGACTCAGCGGGAGGATTTCCCCTCTGCTCAAGGCTTCGGGTCCGCAGTGGGCGGTCCAAATGAACCGCAACGGCCCCGCATGCCTGCGCGAAACTTCTCGCGCTCCTCCGGGGTCATGTGCTCCCAGCGCTCCTTCATGCGGTGACGCCAGTACATGTGCCTGCCCGGTCCACCACGAAATCCGCCGAAGAGGATCTTGCTCAGAAGCAAAATGCCAACTGCCTGCCAGAAGTTGATCAGATGCCAGCCGAACAGAGGAGGCATCAAAGAATTCCATAGGCTCATGACCACAAAACCGAGCACTGCGACGAGCACTATGGCGAACAGCGCGATTTTCAGTCCTTTCAACATCCAATTCTTTTTCATTTCTCTTCCCCTCCTGATTTCGTAAATTCGTCGTAAACCGCCCGAAGCCGCTCGCGCAAATGAATCACCGCATAGTGCTTGCGTGAAAGCAACGTATTAACACTCAGGCCCGCTTCAGCCGCGAGGTCTTTGAAGCTGCGGCCCTCGATTTCATGGGCGAGGAATACCTCACGCTGCTCTTCGGGGAGTTCCTCCAAAGCATCCTCAAGCTCCGCCAGCAACACAGTTCGGGCGTAGGCCGCCTCCGGTCCGGCATCGCGGGAGGGGAGCAAGTCCTCCACGGTGAGGAGTTCTCCCTCTTCGGCTATTACCGGATCGTTCGTTGACGCCTCGGGCTTCCGCTTGCGAAAGAGATCTGTGATTCGATTACGCGCGACGCGGAACAGCCACGCGCCGACCTGCTCGATGGGTTTCATCAGGCGGTACGTTTCCACGAGTTCGTAGAAGACCTCCTGCAGGATGTCTTCCGCGTCGCTCGGGTCGGCGACACGTCTGCGGATGAAGTTGCGGAGCCGGGTCTTGTCTCGATCAATCGCTTCGGAGATACGCTCGTCTTGCTCCGCCATCATCCACTGTTTTCTCAGCGCCTCGGCCATCTACTCTTGTAGACGAATGAGCGAGACAAATATTTTAGAGGATTTGGGCGGGGACCTGTGACCTCGGGACAGACTGACTTCGCGTTGGGGACGGAATGGTTGAAACGACGCACGGGGTGACTGCAGCAATCTGTTTTTGTGTTTTACAATACCTGCCCATGGACTATCTCTTGAAAACTGAACCGACTGTGTATTCATTCGCGGATCTTGAGCGGGAGAAGACGACGATTTGGGATGGGGTCACGAATCCAGCGGCGGTGAAACATTTGCGCGAGATGAAGCCGGGGGAGCGGCTCGTGATTTACCACACCGGTGATGAGAAGAGCGCGGTGGGGACGGCGTCGGTAGTATCGGTGGATCCAAGCGACCCCAAAACTCCGAAAGTGACGATCAAGGTTGGGAAGGCGATCGCGAAGCCGAAGACGCTGGCCGAGATTAAGGCGCGAGGGGCGTTTGCGGAGTCTCCGCTGGTGCGGCAGGGACGACTGAGCGTGGTGCCGCTGACAGGGGCGCAGTATTCGTGGCTGGTGGGGGAGTGAGGTGGCGCTAGCCAAACCCTGCCAAGCTGCGCTCGGCTTGGACGGGCGAGGGCGCCCGTCCCCACCAAACGGCCCGGCTCACGTCCGCACCACCCGTTCGTTGCAATCGGGCTCCGGGCAGGCGTAGGTGACGTGATTGCGCTGGCGGTCGAGGCTGATGATGAACATCGGGCGTCCATGGCGGTCGCAGGTGGGCTGGTTGGGGGTTAGGACTGGCGCGTCTCCACGCTTGGGCGTGGTGTAGCCGATGCGTTCGCCGAAACAGCGGTGACAGAACTTGTCGGTGCAGCGAAAGAACTCTATCGAATAGTCGGCGTTGTAGGGAGCTAGTACGGGCTCCATGGTGCGGTAGTGCTGGTCGCAGAGAGGCAGGATGTCCATCCGCATGCGGAAGCGAGTTTAGCACTTCGAAATCATTCAATCATTGACCAATGACTAGATGATTCAATGTCTCAATAATTTCAGCCGATGTGGCGTAGGGCGTCGACGATGCCGAGGTTCGAGGCGCGGTAGGAGGGAATGAGGCCGCTGATCAGCCCGACAACCGCCGCGACCAGCATAACGACAAGCGCGGTGGCTGCAGTCATGTGCATCGAGACCGGCAACCCAATGCCAGGGCGGGACATCGCCTTGACTACCAGAGTCCCCAGCAGTACGCCGACCAATCCTCCCATTAGAGAAATGGCGATCGATTCGCTTAAGAGCAGCTTGAGGATGTTTTCGCGGGTGAAGCCAAGCGTGCGGAGGACGGCGACTTCGCGAGTGCGTTCTCGGATCGACATAGCCATCGTGTTGGCGCAGACCAGCAAGGTGGTGAAGACAACCGCTCCGCAAATGCTCAGTATGAATACTTTGACACTGCCGAGAGTGTTGATGAAATCGAGTTTGAACGCCTGTTCGCTCTCGCTCTTGGTGGGAACCGGAGTCCCGTGGAACATGTCGTCGATGGCGTGGGCCGCCCGGGGCATGTTTTCAGCTGTGTCGACGCGAGTGAAGTAAAAGCCAGCGGTGTCTTTGAACCAGCTCACCGATTCTTCGAGGTATTTTGTATGGAAATAGAGCGCGCTGTTGGGCGGGTCGATGGCGTAGATACCGCGTAAGTTCAGATCGAGAGTAGCGGGAAAGATGCTGCCCTGCAGGATGATGTGGTCGCCGATCTTCCAGTTGTGTTTCCTGGCAAGTTCAACGTCGACGACGCAGCCCGCGCGATCGTGCTTCCAGGCGGCGAGCTGGTCGGCGGGCATTACTTTGTCGGCGGCGACGTCGAAGTATTCGTCGGGATCGGTGGCGAACTGAGCGAAGAAGTTCTCCGGCTTGTCGTCCTTATACTTGCCTCCGAACCAAGTCATGGGGACGACATGCACGACGCCGGGAACGGCGCGGATCTTGTCGCGATAATAGATGGGAATGAAGTTAGCCAGTGACACCTTGTGACGCGTCATGATGCGAAGGGCGGAGTCAGGGGCTCCCTTGTCGATGTAGAAGTTGCGCCAGACGCAGAGCATGATGCAGAGCAGAAGGAGAGAAAACGCGATGCTGGCCACCGTCAGCAGACTGCGCCGCTTGTTGCGAAAGGCGGACTTGGCAACGAAACGGGTGAGGGTCATGGCTTCAGAAATATTTTACACGGCAACTTCCTCCCGCTGTAGAGACGGGGCTTGCCACGTCTCTACGGGAAATCGTCTGTCCGGCTGAACGGGCGAGACGCCCGTCGCTCCACAATATGACTCATGACGCGGTCGCGACACTCCCTGCCCGGTTCAAGAGAAAATTTTGCGCAACTCCCGTCGCAATATCTTCCCCGATGGCGTACGCGGCACGACTTCCACAAAGCGAACCTCGCGGGGCTGCTTGTGCCGGGAAAGACGGTCGGCGACAAAGTCGCAAAGTTCTTTGGCGAGCACGTCAGAGGGCATGAAGCTCTCGCGGAGAACGACGAAGGCGCAGGGGATTTCTCCCGCCTCGAGGTCAAGCTTCGCGACTACCCCGCAATCGCGGACGGCGGGATGTTCGAGTAGAAGAGATTCGACTTCGGCGGGTGCGACCGGGAATCCTTTGTACTTGATCATCTCCTTGCTGCGGTCGAGGACGTAGTAGAAGCCGTCGGCATCGCAGCGCACGATGTCGCCGGAGAAATACCAGCCATCGCGAAGAGCGGCGGCGGTGGCTTGCGGGTCCCTCCAGTAGCCGAGCATGATCTGCGGGCCGCGCATGACGAGTTCGCCGGATTTGCCAGGCTCGACTTCATTCCCGTCAAGATCAACGATCCGACAATCCGTGAGAACCAATGGCTGTCCAATGGAAGCGGGGCGGTTCATTTCCGGTGGAGCGATGTAGCCGACGTGAGTGACGGGCGAAGCTTCGGTCATGCCGTATCCCTGGACGACGCTAATGCCGGTGAGATTGGCCATGCGTCGGGCAAGTTCGGGAGCGAGCGGCGCGGCGCCGCACTTGATCCAGCGTACTGTGTGATTCTTTGGAAAGATGCGGGCTTCGGCGGCCTGGCAAAACGCATTGATGGCGGGCGGGACTACGGGCATCATCGTGACGCCTTCCTGAATCAGAAGAGCGCACAGCTTTTGCGCGTCGAAGCGCGGCATCAGAACCAGCGAAGAGCCGAGCGTGAGTGAAAGAGTCAGCGCCACGGTAAGTCCGTAGATATGGTAAAGGGGCAGGAAGCAGAGCATGACGTCATCGGGCGTGAGCATCGCGGCATTCGGGCCGAGGACCTGATAGACATTCGCGACCAGATTGTAGTGCGAGAGCATGACGCCCTTGGGCAGTCCGGTAGTGCCGCTGGAGTAGGGAAGGGCGGCGATAGTTTCTTGCGGGGTCTGGACAGCGTCCGGGAATTTGGCGGACGTGGGCCGCAGCAGGCTCGCGAAGTCTTCGCAGCCTGTGCCGTGTTTTCGCGTGGTGAAGACGCGACGCAAGCAGGGAAGTCCCGCTAGATTAACGTTTTCCAGAAGCGGAGCGTCGGTGATGAGGAAAGCGGCGCCGGAGTTTTCCAGTTGATAACGGACCTCGCGCTCGCGGTAGGAGGGATTGAGGAGTGTGGGGATACCTCCGGCGAGCGTGGCCGCATGATAGGTGATGGCGAATTCCCAGGAGTTGGGAAGGAAGATCGCAACGACTTCTCCGGGAGTGAGTCCGGCGGAGATGAGGCCACGGGCAAGGGATTCGACAAGGCTGCCATACTCGACGAAGGTGACACGGCGATTGCAGGAAGTGTCAATCAGCGCTGTCTTGCTGCCGTTCTGGCGGCAACTTTCGAGGACAACATCATGGACGAAGCGCCCGGTGGGATCGGCGTAGAGCTGGGTGCGAAGCATTGGGGGTGATTGTAATGGCAGAGTGCAAAAGTTAGAAGTTAGATGTACGGGTATACTTTTCCGCGGCGTTCGTTGGCATCTCTGGGAGGAAACTATGCAGAAGTGGATTGGCGGGTGCGCATTCCCTTTGGGTGGACTTCCAGCAATCGTCCTGACGTTGCTAACGTTGACTGCCTGCAAGGCGAAGAGCGTCATCACGCACGATGAACTTGTCCGTCGCACGCAGGAGCTGTTTGAGAACCTCGCTGCGGGCGATCAAACTCCCTGGAAAAAGTACTTTGCTGAGGACTGCATGTACTTCGACGAAAAAGGCAGGAACATGAATAAGGCGGCTCTGGTCGGCGACATTACTCCTCTGCCGACGGGCTACTCGGGCACCATCAAGGTCGTGAAGCCACAAAGTCACATTGAGCGAAATGTGGCGATCATGAGTTATGACATGGATGAAACGGAAACCGTCTTCGGGCAGGATGTGACAGCGCGTTATCACGCCACCGATACCTGGATGCGGCGCAATGGACAATGGCAAATTGTTGCGGGTCAGGTGTTGCGCTACTACGAAGACCCTGCGCCTGGGAAGGTCGATGGCACTAAAATCAGTGGGTATGTTGGAACCTACGAGCTTGCTCCTGGAAACAGGCTCACGATTTCGGTTGATGGCAACGAGTTGTACCGTCAGCGGGGCGATCAGCCAAAGGCTTTATTGATCCCAGAAGCTACCGACATATTTTTTCGGAAAGGTATTGAAGGTCGCATCCCGTTTCGGCACGCCGATAGCGGGAAAGTGGATGCATTGATTGACCGAAGAAATAACGAGGATGTCGTTTGGAAGAAAGTTCAATGACGACATCAGGGCCGAACGGGCGAGGCGCCCGTTCCCACACGAGCCTCACGCGCTCAGCTTGCGCAGGAATTCCTGCTCATCCATGCGGTACTTAAAAGCTTTGCGGCCGTTGATGAAGACTACGGGGACCTCGTCGGTATAGAGGCGCCGGATTTCGGCGTCGGAGTCCACGTCGATTTCTCGCCAGGTGAAGCCGCCACGCTTGTGCAGCTTGATGATGCTCTCCTTAACGATTTCGCAGAGATGACATCCCTTGCGGGAATAAACGAGGACTTCCCGAGGCGCCGTCATGCGAGGGAGTTTATCAGTTTGGGTGAGGGTTTCCAACACACCGAGGGGCGTAGAATCTCGGGATGATGACGAACGGACTGCCACTTTCTGGAAAGACGATCCTGGTGACGGGAGCGGCGAAACGACTGGGGCGCGCCATTGCTTTGGCCGCGGCCGAAAAAGGCGCGGACGTGGCGATTACTTATCGTGAGTCGGCGCGCGAGGCGCGGGCGGTGGTGGGAGAGTTGGCGCAGCATGGCGTGGATGCGCTGGCGGTGCGGTGCGATGTTACTGATGAAAAGAGCGTCCGGGAGATGGTCAAAGAAGTGGGGAGGGAACTAGGCGGAATCGACGTGCTGGTGAATAACGCCGCGAATTACGAAACCGTTGAGTTTGAGAAGATTACGGTAACGCAGTGGGACGCGATTTTTGCTTCCAACACGCGGGGACCGTTTCTGGTGTCGCGTGAGGCGCTGCTGCATTTGAGAAAGCGCGGAGGGCGTATCGTTAATATGGGCTCGCTGGGTGGGCTGCGTCCATGGGCGACGCACGCGCACTATTGCTCGTCGAAGGCGGCGCTACACATGTTGACCAAAGTGATGGCGAAGGCGCTGGCGCCTGAGATTGCGGTGAACGCGGTGGCTCCGGGGATGATCGACCTGGGAGAGAAATCGGCGGCCTCGTTCATGAAAAAGACGGCGAAGCAGACGCCCATGCTCCGGAGCGGGACGGCAGCGGACATTGCCGCGGCGGTGATGTTCTTTGCGACAGCTCCGCAGTTTATTACCGGGCAAGTGCTGGCGGTGGATGGTGGCCTGGGACTGTAGCGACTGGATTTGTGTCCTGTCGTCGGTTCGCGTATCGTTCGTTGTCGATTCGTTTCTCGAACCTTGACCATACTTATGACACGATCCATTCGCGACGCAAACTCTTTTTTTCTGACACTCTTTCTTACTTTGTTTCTGGCAGTCTCTTTTGCCGTTGCCCAGGACCGGCCGGAGGAAGGCGGTCGTGAGCTCCAGGTTTGGACTGGCGGCGGGCGCTCGGTTCCGGGTGGGACCAAGGATACAGGCGTGTGGAACGCGGGAGTTCGCTATGGGTGGATCCTGACCGCTCCGCATGGACCGGGTTTTCTCAACGGACGATTCGAATTTGCGGTGGAAGCGGTGCCGGCGTTTGTCGTATTCCAGCCTGCTAACACTACCTACGGAGCAGGAGTGAATCCTCTGGGGCTGAAATGGATTTTCGCCACCCGCGGACATGTCGCTCCATACCTCGAGTTGAATGGAGGGACGCTGTTTACGACTCATGAAGTGCCGACGGGAACTTCGACCATAAACTTCACGCCGGGCGCGGCGTTCGGGCTGCATTTCCTGGGAGAGCACTGTTGGTCGCTGGATGTCCGCTACATGCATATTTCGAACGCCGGGCTAACGTCGCCGAATCCGGGAGTAAATACGGTGCAGGTGCGGTTGGGATTTGGGAAGTTCTATGGGAAGAAGTAGGGGGTAGCGCGGACGGCGGTTGCGGACGGGTAAAACACAACAGGTCCTTCCCCTTCGGCTCGCTCAGGGTCAGGATGACAATTCAAAGGGTGATGACAATCCAAATCAGTGCTTATGGAATACCGCGCCAGAGGTTTGCTTTGATTCGGCGCGGCGTCCGCAGCACGGTCCCGGCGGAATCGGTGCGCCGTGGGGACAGGTCAAGGGGTGGTTGAGGAAGGCGCAAATTTTGTCGGTGGCTTCGGGCGAGAGTATGTGCTCGAACTTGCAGGCCTGTTGTTCGATTTCGGTTTCGCTGTCCATGGCGAGCGAATCGGTGAACAGTCGCTCGGCAAGGCGGTGGCGGCGGATGATGTCAGCGGCGCGCTGGTGTCCACGGGGGGTGAGCTCGACGATCGCGGAGCCGTCGCCGGTCGAAAAGCCTGCGGGCTTCAGCGCATCGTGGCAGGGATTAATGAAAGGCTTGTAATCGTGCGGTCCGGGCGGTTGTGGGCGCGTCGTCACCAGTCCCATGGCGGCCATTTTTTCGATGGCGATGGATACGGGCAGAGCTCCATGGACTTCCATCCGCCCAATCTCAGCGATTTGGCCGTTCTCTTCCAAAGCAAATAATTCTTCCAGCACTTCATCGAACTGTTCGTCGTCGGCCATCGCAAAAACTTCCTGAGCCGCGATTTTGCCGTGATGCAATTCGATGCGGCGGTCGGCCAGACGCGCTACAACGGGATCGTGAGTCACCATGACGATTGTGCGTCCCTGTTGATGCAACTCGCGGAGCAGGCGCAGGACGATTTCCTCGTTCGCCGCGTCGAGGTTGCCGGTGGGCTCGTCGGCAAGCACGATTTTAGGATCGTTGATGAGGGCCCGCGCGATGCAGACGCGCTGCTGCTCGCCTCCGGAGAGCTGTGAGGGCAGGTGTTCGGCGCGCTCTTTGAGGCCGACGCGATCGAGCGCTTCCTGTGCTTCCTGTTCGTCGGTCATGCTGTGGAAGTACTGGGCGAGCATGAGGTTCTCAAGGGCGGAGAGATACGGAATCATGTGGAAGTGCTGGAAGACGAAGCCGATGGTCTCGGCGCGGACGCGGTTGAGTTCACCTGCGCTTAGGTTGGCGACGTTTTGTCCGTCAAGCCAGATTTCGCCGCTGGTGGGGCGGTCGAGGCAGCCAATGAGATTAACCAGGGTGCTCTTGCCCGACCCAGACGGGCCCATCATCGCGAGCCACTCACCGGGCGCGATGGAGAGAGAGATGTCATCGAGCGCATTAATCAGAGTGTGCCCGCCATTATTTTCTTCCGCTCTGGCGGGATAACTCTTGGTGACATTCTTGAGTCGAATCATCCGTTTCCTCTCTCACGACGCTCGCTGCGCAGCCCCTAAAGGGACGTCTTTTTTCGACAAATTTCGGTATCGATAAAGCGATACCCTGATACGAATCCCTACTCCCCGATACGAATCCCTACTCTCCCCTCAGAATAATAGCGGGTTGGACGCGTCGCAGCATAGTGATCGGCAGGATGGCCGAGATGAGGGCCACGGCGACGCTGCCAGCGAACACATATGGGAAGATGCTGAAGCGCGGCACCACCGGCGCGTGAAAGTTGGCTCGTCCGATCCAGACGGCGACGCCGATGCCGATGAAGAAGCCGAGAATCGCGCCGACCGCACCCATGGCCGCCGCTTCGGCCGCGAAGAATCCGTTGACGAGACGTTCGGAAGCGCCCAGGGCTTTCATGATGGCGAAGTCGCGGCGGCGGTCGAAGACCCATCCCATCAGCGTGGCGAGGACGCACAAAGCGGATGTCAGAACGACCAGTGTGGCGGAAGCGTAGAGAGTGGCGCGGGTTTTGTTCAGCACGTTGGCCTCGCCTTCCATAATCTGGCGGACGGGGCGGACGTCGGCGGCGGGCAGAAGCTGCGCTAGTTGACGTGTGAGGCTCTCAACTTCCGCGGCGGTTCCGTTGACAGCGACTTCGATGGTGGAGGGCGAGATGCCGGTCCAGTTCTGAAATTCAGATTGATCGAGATAGATGCGACTGTCCTCGCCGGCGCCGGTCTGCAACATGCCGGCGGGAGTAAGTTCGATCGGTTTACCTTGGAAAGTGAGTTCGAAGGGCTGGCGATTGGGGCTGACTACATTCGCGGCGCGCATGCCGATGAGGGCCTGGTTGGGTTCGTCGGGCCAATGGCTCACCTTCCACCAGCGATTTAGCTGGCGGGCTCGGGCAAAGTCGGTGCCCACGACAACTACGGATTGCCCGTCTTTGGTGCGAGCGACAGCATACGAGAAAGGAACGGCCAGCGTCTTTGCGCCGGGGCCAGCTGCGGCTTCTACTTTAGCGAGTGCGCCGGCAGGCAGGGACTGGCCGTCTTTTCCGACGACGACTACGTTGGCGCCGTAATTCCGGAACTCGGTGCGGAGCTTGGCCTGCACATCGACGTAGAGGTTCATCATCGCGGTGGCGACCGCCGCGGCAACGATCATGGCGAGCAATGCGGCAGCGGCGCGTCTGCGACGGAGGACGGCGGCGCGGAGAAGCATGCGCGTAAACATGGAAGTGTGCGGAGCCTGAGCACGGCGATCGGCGACTTGCTTCGGCGCGTGGAGCGTCCCGGGAATGTCGCTCATCCTTCACCTCGCAGCGCGAAAACTGGATCGAACTTCACGGCGCGGCGGATCGCGGTGGCGCTTCCGGCGAAGGTCACGAAGACCGCGATGGCGAGGATGACGGGAAAGAGCACGGGCTCGATGGTAATCTGCGAATTGAAGATGGAGCGGCCGATCTGGCCGGCCAGTAGGGCTCCGGCAGAGAATCCTGCAATGCCGCCGACGAGCGCGAGGAGCAGCGCCTCCGCAAAGAAGATCGCGGAGACGGTAAGACTGCCCGCGCCGAGGGCTTTCATCAAACCGACTTCGACGCGGCGCTCAAAGATGGCCGTGGCCATCGCAGCGGAAACGGCGAGCGCGGATGCGAAGAGCGCGGCGAGCGTAACCAGCAGCATGAGTCCCTTGATGCGCGAGAGCACGGTGCCTTCGTTTTGCGCGACCTGGCGGATCTGCTCCGCGTGCGAATGCGGGATGACTTCTTGTAACTGGTACGCGATCGACTGCACGTAGGGCGAGCAGTACCAGCGGTCGCGGACCTCCGGAGTCATCGTGTTTGGGTCTTGGGTGGCAAACGCATCCTGGGGCTTGGTCAGAGCGCTGACGTAGACGCGGCGCACGGCGCCGGGTTTGCCGAGCATCTGCTGCGCGAGGGCGAGCGGCGCGACGATCTGGTCGTCCTCAGCGGCGCCGGTAACGAGGATGCCGAAGATGGTGAGTTGGCGGCCGGCGACATCGAGTGTGTCGCCGGGCTTCTTGGCTAGTTTTGTCGCCAAGCGCTCGCCTACCAGGATGTCTTGAGAGTCGTCATTTGGCCAGCCGCAAGCCGCTGGCGAGTCTTCGACTCGCCCTGAACGGGGCAGAGCCCCGTCACCACACGAGCCTTCCACCCTCCACCAGGGGTGCGTGATCCGTGCGCCGGTGGTGAAGTCTTGTTTGCCGAAGTGGAGCGGCTTATTGAAGTAGGTGCCGACGAGCGTGACATCTTTCGCGCCGTCGCTGCCGACCCTTACCGTGACGGGCAGCATGGGTGAGAAGCCGACGATGTTGTTGTGCCAGAAAGTGCCGCGAATTTTCGGAAGATCAGCTTCGTTGAGGAACGCGCCGTCGCTCGGGGGTTTCAGGTTGACGCCGCCGACTTCCACGTCGAGTGTGTCTTCCTGCGGAGTGACGATCAGGTTCGCGCCGTAGCTACGCAGTTCGCGATTGATTTTGTCGCCGATGTCGGTCGCGACAGCGATCATAGCGGTGGCGACCGCTACGCCGAGCGTGATTGCGATGCCCGCGAGCAGCTTGCGGCGCGCCTGGTGGCGAAACGATTCGTAGACGAGGCGGGCAAACATTATTTCTGCTCGAAGTAGCGTCTGCCGGCCGCGAGGTCGGCCTCGGAGACGATGACCGCGTCGGCGGTGACCTCGGCTTTCAGCGGAATCGGATTGCAGCCGCCGGCCATGCCGACCGACTGCGGGTTAATGGGGGCGGCGCAGTTTTTGCAGATCACTCCGTGGGACCCTTTATAGAAGCCGGCGCCGCCGCAGATTTGGCAGGCGTCGAAGAGGGTGGCGATTTTCCCGTCGGGCTTTTGATAAAGCCAGAAACGGACTTCAACCCCGCCCTCGCTGGCTTCGAAGCGATGAAGTTCACCGTCGTAAATCTGCTTCAGCGGGATGGAGACTTTGCCGTCGACGAAGGTAACTTCCGCGGCGGGCGAGAGCGCGCTGGCGCTCTTCTCGTAGATGAAGCTGGCGGTGACCATCACGATGAAGAGGAACGAGCAGGTGTAAACCGAGGCCATCCAGAGACGCTCGCGCCGCACCGTCCAGAGCGCTTTACGGCGGGCGGCGCCGGCGGGCGGCAGCTCGACAGGCTGTCGGCTCTTCATTTCAAACAGCACCATCAGTGCGGCCAGCACGAGGATCGTAATGAAGAAGAAGAGTTCGTTGCGGACAATGGGGCCGATGATGGCCATCTCTTGCCGGGAAGAGGGAAGCACCCCGTTCTCGGAAAGCTCGTGCAGGCCGGAGACGACAAGTTGCGCGGCCACCAGGAAAAGAATCGCGGTCGTGACCCGGAAGAATTTTTGCAGATTGATCTTAACGCTGCCCTTGACGAACATCACGCCAAACAGGACGGCGACGATCACGCCGAGGACGGTGCCGATGAAGCTCATCAGCTCGTTCGAGTTCAGGGTTACAGCAGAGAGGATCAGAACAGTTTCGACGCCCTCGCGCAGCACCATGAGGAAGACGAAAAGGAAGAGGCCGATCCATGCGTCGCCGCCCGCCGCGTCGCCACGGGCGAACAAGCCGACCTTGCTTTCGATCTCGCCTTTGAGCTTGCGGCCGGTCTTCATCATGAACACGATCATGGTGACGACGAAGACGGCAGCGACCAGCATCACCCAGCCTTCAAAGATGTCCTCGTTCCAGTTGAGGCGGGAGAGCACGACGGCCACGGCGATCGATCCGGCAAATGCTGCGGCCAGAGCGGCATACACCGATTTGCGCAGATCGTTGCGCCCGATTTTGGCGAGGTAGGCCAGGGTGATGCCTACGATGAGAGCGGCTTCGACGCCTTCGCGCAACGTAATGATGAATGCCTGGAGCATCTAAAATGCGACCTCGTTTTCGGGCATTTCTAATTGAAAATGAAATTCAATTTCAATATGGATAGGATAAGGGGTGAGGGCGGGCGGGGTCAACGCACAGAGTCACCGGTGGTTGTGATTTGCATCACACGGGGAATTGGGGGATTGAACGGAGATTCGCCGACTGAGTTGGTAGGAGCCTCTGTCCGGGTCATTCTAGCTATCTGAGCGTAATCGCCTGATTACAACAACTGACCCCTAGATCACATCCACGATTGCTTGCTCACGGCGCGGAGCAACATTTTGACCGAGGTTGGGTTAAGATTACCCCACAAGACTACTTGCGGCGAGCTTATGCGCATTCTTCACCTCAGTCCGATCGTCGTATGTGCATCGTTCTTCGCGGTGCTGTCCTCATTGCCCATTAGCGCTCAGAATTCAGCGGATCACGATACGCCAGTCTTCCAGGCAGAAACCCGGCAAGTCCTTGTGGACGTCGTAGTTCGGGATCATGGCGGACGGTTCATTGCGGGATTAAAGCCGGATGTTTTCACGATTCTCGAAGGCGGCAAGCCGCAAAAAATCGTGGCGATGACGATGCACGCCCAGTCAGCAACTCCAGCGGCACCCGCTGCGCCATTGAAGCTACCCCCGAATCAGTACACGAACTACACAGTTACCGATCCAGACCGCCCCCTCACTCTCGTCCTCTTGGATTTACTGAACACGCAGGCAATAGATCAGGCATACGCACGCAAACAGATGATCGAATTTCTTAGAGCGCTACCGCCCGGGCGGAAAGTCGCGCTCTTCGTCCTCGGGACCAAGCTCAGAATGCTTCAGGGATTCACCGGCGATTCCGACACTTTAGTTGCTGCCGCCAAGATGCTGCGACCGGACAATTCGCTATTAATGACCTCGGAGGCAGACCGGCAAAATCTTGAGATCCCGGCTGCAAGTCTTGATAACAATACGTCGGCCCGCGGCAGTCCAGCCGCTTCAGCCAGTTCAGGCGTTTCAATGGCAGCTGCGATTGAAACGGCTTTGGCGGCGGAGCATGAACATCAGCAGATCCAGCGCATGGGTCTCACGCTCGAAGCACTCGCAAGTTTGGCACGTGCGGTGTCTGCCTATCCCGGACGCAAGAACCTGCTGTGGCTATCGAGTGAAATTCCTCTATTTTTCGGTCCTGATTTTCAGCTTTTTGAGCAATCTGCAGGACCCAGTCGGGCCGGCAACCATCCCACAGATCTTCGAGCTCAAGCGTCACCACTCCATGAAACCGCGGCATTGTTTACTGCCTCGCAAATCGCGGTCTATCCAATCGACATACGCGGCGTCACGAATACGGGTACGGGAATGAGTATTAGTTCCCCCACTCTTATTGGCGGCGCAAACGAGAACGGCAGCATGTCAACCCGCTTTGCACGCCGCATGGGTCAGATGCAGTGGGATGACCGCGAGGCAATGAGCGATATTGCCCGGGAGACCGGTGGCACGGCTTTTTTCGGAACAAATGACCTGAAGGGTGCCCTGGAAACGAGTACGCAGGAAGGCGAGAATTACTACACGATTGCCTATACTCCCGAGAACCATAAGTGGGACGGGAAGTATCGCAAGATTGAACTGAAATGCTCGGCAACTGGAGCGAAGCTCACCTATCGGCGCGGGTACTATGCAGTGCCAGATACGTTTGTATCCCCAAACACGAAAGCCGTCGAAGGCGAGGTCGCTCACCTGTTCGCAACAGCGATGCAACCAGAAGCGCCAACCTCAACCGCGGTACTGCTTAAGGTCCAAGTGCTTCCACCGGATACGTCCCATAAGACGGTGCGGATCGACTATGCCATCAATCCACGCGATGTCATTTTCGCCGGCACTCCAGAAAATGAGAGGCATCTGACGCTAGACTTAATGGTTGTGGCCTGGGACAAGGACGGCAAAGACGCAGGCCATTCCTCGGATAGGATTGATTCCTCCGTGTCTACAAAGGTTTACGAGGATGTGCTGCGCTCCTACATCCCCGCGCATCAGGAGCTGGAACTAAGACCAGGAACCTACACGCTGCGTCTTGGGGTGGTGGATCGAAGTAGCATAAAGATCGGCACGTTGGACGTACCATTAACCATTACGGCGCTGCAGAGTTCGGACAAGTAATCACTGATAATTCTCCCGTCCGGAAAAGGCCTTCGCTCTGAATAAACAGTCGTTGGCGATAAATCCCCATTACACTCACAACCGTAGTTGGTGCTGACGGCGAGAATCCAGTAGCGAGCGACGAGTTGGTGGTGGCTCATAAACCCAAGGCCTTCACTTGCTCCTCAGTTTCATAGCCGAGCCAGTGTGCAACCTCATGCCAGACCACCCGTTTCACCTCGGCCCGCAAATCTCCTCTTGAACACCGCAGAATGGGGCAACGAAAAACAAATATCAAGTCGGGGGCATACTTCACGTGGGTGTACGACCGTTTCGTCCTAAATGTGCCGCTGTACAATCCCAATAACTCAGTTCTACGGCGCCATTTCTTTCTGTTCGATATGTCCTCCAATACGTCCGCAGGAGGCTCGTCAACCACTTGGATGCCGGGGAAATCCGGCAGGTCCCTGATCTTCTGCGGCAGGGTGCCGTATGCCCACTCTACAATCTCCTCAAAGCTTTCGGGATTTGTGGTGTCGGCCATGAGGCCAACTTTAGCACCAGGACAAAGCCGCGAGACCTGCGGCATCCAGCAGGTTTTGCTGGAAAAGTGAGCGCTCTCTCCGAGCGATAACTGTTGCAACATCCCAATTCCACTCATTGAGAATCGAAGTCCTTTACTACCGCCCTCAGATGATCCTCAAAAACATCTTGGCGCGAACGAGTTCGGGGAACAGTTTTTCCTCTTCCTGAAACTCCCGCGAGTGCACGCATCTCCGACTCCCACGCAGTTTGACCGGGTGCTTTAAGTGCAGCATTTCGTGAAAGAGGATGTACTCGACCGCGTAGCGCGGCACGCGCGGATGATCGAAGACGCGGCTGATGACGATGGCATTGTGCGCGGGATCGTAGTGGCCAAGGCTACTGCGGGCGTGGTTCCGGCTCCAGGTAAGTTGAGGGCGTCCCATGAGTCCGTGGAAGAAGCGGCGGTTGAGGTCGTCGAAAATTTCTTCCAGATGGTAATGATGGCCGCGGGCCGAGCGGATGTGTTTGCGTCCGCGCATCTGGCGGACGAGTCGGGCCTTGGCGGCAACGTCGTGGCCGGCGATATAGCGCCGATAACGCGCGCTGTGAGTGCGATCGACCGGTAGGCGATAAAGCTTGGCGAGCAGGATGTGGGCGATCGAGCGCAGCACGGCTTCGGGAGCGCCTTCGAGCAGATCGGAAAGGCGGATGTAGAGTTCTCCTTGGCGGAGGCGGATAGTGTTATTGATGGAGACGAAAGCGTAGAAACGCGCGTGCATGGGCGGCGTGGGCGTGCGGGGACGGAGTTCGCGATAGGCTTCGTGAAAGATTTCGGCGAGCTTTAGGGACACGTTGAGGGAAGGGTAGCAGAGGCAGCTATCAGCCGTCAGCGGTCAGCCATCAGTAAGAGACCTACCCGAGTTGTGTTGCGACACTCTATTGGTTGACACACTGCAAGGTCACGCCGTTCTTAAGGCACGGGATGTTGTCCGTTGGCTGATCCGCGTTCTGTTTTTTGGAAATGGAAGAGTGGCTGCCGGCGTTGGGCGAATCCGGGCTGCGATAGACCACCCGGCCATGGAAAAACGGATCGAGGACCATGCCGAAAAACGCCCCCAATCCTCCAAGCAGTCCCGCGTCGAGAAGCGCTGTATCGCCGCGCCCTAGCCCTGGGACGGGATCGCCGGCTGCTCCGATGATCGCCCCGGCGCTGGCTCCGACTCCAAACCCGATGGCCCGGCCGCTATGAGTCAGATACACGGCCTTGATATCGTCTCGCGGATATACCTTGCGCAGGGACAGCAGACCGCCTCTGGAAGTGCAAAACAGTTGGTCGTCTGAAGCTCCATCGAAGAAGCAATGCCCAAACGTCGGCCTGTTCTTGAGAGTGATCTTGATTTTGGTTCCGCTGCGAAGGCCTTGCACCGCGTTCCAGTCGTCAGTCTGTGACATTGCACTCGATGCGATCAGGAGTGGTGCGAGCAGGAAAGGAATGATTTTTGTGTATGTCATTAACGGAATCCTATTGATCACGAGCAAACGGTACAGGACTGCTTGTGACAGTTCTTCGAGCGTCACATCGCCGGGACGGTCGGCGGTGTCAAACTCCCATGTCACCAAGCCGGGGCGGGCTTGCGGTTCGCGGTGTCCCCAGAATCGGCAAATGTAGATGGACGAGTTGGCTGCACCGTCAACGGCCGTTGCAGAACCATCTCGACCCTGGCGCCGACGGGCAAGGAAATTTCATCGCCGCGCGTGAACAGCACTTTGGCTAATCCGAGCCCGGCGCCAATCAGAGCAGCTTGGCCGACGCCAATGCCGACATGACGGATCGATCCGACGAGAACGCCTGCGCCCGTTGTCTTGGCCACGGTATAGACGTCGGCATCGATTTGGTCCACTGGCTCCAGCGTGCCTTCGTTGTTGACCGTCCGGTTCCTGCTCGAGCCCGGCAGGCTTTGCAGGCTTCCAACCACTGAAAGCTCGCGGTTGTCGGGAAGAATCAACTGCGTAATCGGAGACGCATCTGGGCGCGCCCCTGGACGCGGCCTGGCCTGCGCTCGTCTGCCACGACTCCCAACACCCGAGTATGTTCTGGGATCACGACGCGATTGTTCTCGACGACTGGAAAAGCCGTTTCGAGATAAACCGCCGACCCAGGCGTTGAGGAGGTGGTGTGCAGCGGGCTAATCAGTTTCATGAGCAGATGCGTGCCGGCGGGAATGGTGATGACTTCCGGCTTGGGCTCGCTGGTGCGGTTCGTGTCCGTGAGAAGCTCGCTCTGCGCGCCGCTCCAGCGGGCAAGGACGAGCAGGGAACAGCTCAAGAGCAGAAGGCGGTTTTGATTGACGTGTGTCATGAAAGGATCGTAGCGCCAGCACTCTGTGGGAGAGTGCAGGGTTCAGACACTTTTTGGAGTGTCACAACGACGCGAGCGGATGGCTGATGAACTCGACGTAGCGCCGAAGCTCTTCGATCGAAGACTCGGATAACAACGTGAAGGGAATCGCCCGGCAGCCCGCGGGCAGTTCAGTCGCCGTAACAGAATCGCAGACCACAGCCGCTGTCTGCTTGAGCCCGCGCTGCCAGTTCGGTTTGCGCGTGTCCCGAAATACCAGGGCGTCCGGGTGGAAGCCCGCGGCATTCAGCATAGTGCGCGCCAGTTTCAAGAAGTCTGGCCATCCCGAGGCAATGCCGATCAATGCGCTTGATGGAGCCGGCAGCCATCCCGCAAGCGAAGTTGGTACCGACCGAAAATGCAGCGCGAGCACGTCGGTGCCTTCTGCCAGCGCCTGCCGCACGGCTGCGCGATTCGGAAGCACGACCGGAATGGCGCCGTCCAGAGTCTTCGGGCAGTCGTGCAGACTGCAACTCTGGACGGGAAAATTCACCGCTTGCCCGATCTCAGCTGCCACAATTCGTCTGAGCTCTTCCTCCGGCTCGATCAACAGGAAATGATCGGGCGGCTGTAGTTCCAGCCATTGCCGCAGGCGGGAACGCACGGTACTAAGAGGAGCGCCGAGTTCGCGCGCCGACCGAAAGAGTCTGGCAATCAACTGATCGAGCGCGAGCGCGGACGATGGAGCCAACTCAGGTTTGCGCTCTCGTACATACACGCCACTGCCGTGGCGAAACTCAACCCACCGCTCCCGTTCGAGTTGGCGGTAGCCCGCACTGACCGTATTGGGATGAAGACGGAAGCGGCGCGCCAGTTCCCGCGTGCTGGGCAGGCGCTGTCCTGGCGCGAGGTCGTCGCTGAGGATACCGAGAATGACCTGCGTCACGAGCTGTTCGCGGATGGTAACTTCGCTGCCGCGGGCAAACCAGAGTTGCATGACGGGCTATCTTACCGGAGATCGCTAAAAGCTAACCACAGGGGGCACAGGGGAACACGGGGGAAGCACAGGGGATTCCCTGTGCTCCGTGTGGTAAAGAAGTTTGCCTTGGACCGCGTCGCTCTATTTTTTCTTCTGCCGCTTCATGTATTCCCCAACTTCGGCGAGGGTCTTACGGTGGTCGTCGGCGCTGGAGTCCACGGTGTCGAGGGCGTCGGTGAGCAGAAATTCGTACTGGGTCGCTTCGGCGGCATTGGTGTTCGCGGAGTTCTTGAGGGCGCGCAACTTGGACTGAAATTCCGTGTCCGCTTCGATAATAACTTTCAGCGGCTTGCGGATATCGTCCTTGCGGCCAACGTACATATCGATGTTGTCGTTGAGTTCGTCGTAGACGCTAAGAAAATCTTCCAGCATGTCATGCGTCTGGCGGGCGCGATCGGTCGTCTTCGGATCGCTGCGCATTTGCTCAAGTTTAGTCATGCGATCGCGGGAAAACTTCACGTAGAGCTTTAAGCGCTCATCAGGATCGAGCATGGCATCGCGGAGCTGGTCGATCTCCAGCGAATTTAACGGATCGCGGCGGCGCTGGGCCGAAACCGGAGACCAAGTCGCAGCGACGACCGGGAGAATGAGCAGCATCGCTAGTCCGAGCGCCGGGCGCCAGCAGCAGTGGACTTCCGGCTTCATTTCTTCCCCTTCTTGTTCTCTTTGGCGAACATTTCCTTGAGCAGGGTGGTGCGGACGTCTTCGAGGCGCCGGATGGCCTGTTCGACCGGAGGCTGGTCCTCGAAGGCTAGAGTGCGCTTGATGTCACGCAGCTTCTCCGCCATTTTTCGGGCATCGATTTCGATATTCTTGAGGTGCTTCTTGGTTTGCGTCGCGGCGTCGCGAGCCTTCTCAGAGTAGTTAACGATGTCATCGACGGCGGCGCGCCCCTGGTCGACGTTGCCCTCGCCGTAGAGCTTGTCAGCATTGCGAAGCTGATGCTGTGCGATCCGGATGGCGAGTTCGGGGCGGTCTTCGGGGCGCGCGCTTTCGAAGCGTGCTTTGAGTTCGTCTACGGTTTCGTCTTTGGCGGCCGCACACACGACGAGCGTAAAGATTATGAGAAATGCCGAAATGGTCAGCCGGCGCATAGTCGTCAACGCTTCTTCGGCTCGATCGCAATCAGGCGGTGGGTAGCCTGCCACTCCTGATCGGGATACTTCCCGTTAGCAACTTCCAGAAAGTGATGATAATCGACTGCGGCCAGTTTGTAGTCACGCAGATGGTCATAAGCGGAGGCCCGAAGAAAAAAACAGATCGCGGGCAGATCGGCATTTAACAGGGTGCGCCCATTAAGGGCTCGGATCGTCAGTTCGTAGTTCTTGTTCTCGCTGGCGGCAAAGGCGAGATCTACATAAACATCAGGCGAATCGCGCTTCAATCGGAGAGCGGTCAGAAATTCCTGTTGAGCTTCCGGGAACTTTTTCTGGCGCAGCAAGGACTGTCCCAGGCCACGATGCAATTCGGGGTCCTTCGGTTGGGCGGTGACCAGAGCGCGATATGTGGTTTCTGCGAGATCATTTTTTCCGGCACTCGAATAAAGATCAACAAGCTCGCGCTGCGCCTCGGAGTCCGCGGGAGCGAGTTTCAGCGCAGTCTGGATTTCCGCGATGGCGTCGTCCTTCTTGCCCTGCGCGGCGAGTACGCGCCCCAGTTGGAGATGAATGCCGGCGTCGTCGGGGCGCTCGGTGGCGAGCCGTCGCAGCAGGGGCTCGGCGTCGCCTAAGCGGCCCGACTTCATGTAAATATTCGTGAGGCCGATCGCGGCTTCTGGCGAGTGTGGATCGAGTGCCAACACCTGTTTGTATTCGCCTTCGGCGTCGGAGAATTCTTTTTGCCGCTCGTGCAGCAGACCGGCGGAGAGATGCGGTTCCGGATCCTTCGGCGTGAGCTCGGAGGCTTTGCGGTAAGCCGCGAGTGCGTCTTCCGGCCTGGTATTTTCCAGCAGATGTGCGAGTGCAAGCCAGGCGCGGGCCTGACCTTCTTCGACGTGCTCCGTGGGCTTGAGGCCGGTGGCAGCGCGCAGATAACGCTCGGCCTCGGGGCTGTTGAAGCGGACGAGCATCAAGCCCAGGTTCAGGTTCGTCTCGAATACGTCGGGCTTGGCGGCGACAGACTGCCGGTAGGCATGGATCGATTCCTCAACGCCGCCCAGTCGGTTCAGAACAAATCCGAGATCGAACCATGCCTGATAGTTCTTGGGATCTTTCTCGATAGCCTTTTTCAGCAGCGTTTCCGCGCCTGTGAAATCGTTTTTCTGGATGGCATCTTCGGCCTGCGCGATTTCCGGGGGTATGTCGTCGATGCGTTCCTTGTAATGGCGAACGGTGGTGTGGGTTTGCCCGAAGGCACAGGTGGTTAGGGCAATGAGCAGGATCGCGTTTGCGAACCGGCGGTTCATGTGCGGACCGCTGGCGCCGGGCGAGGGCGCCCGGCTCTCGACAAGTATTCTATTGGCCGCCATGGCGTGCGCCGTTCCCATTCAAGACCCGCTTCAGGTACTGTCCAGTGTATGAATTTTTCAGCTCGGCGATCGCTTCGGGGGGACCGCAGCCGACGAGGTTTCCACCGCGATCGCCGCCCTCCGGACCGAGGTCGATCACCCAGTCCGCTGTCTTAATAACTTCAAGATTGTGCTCGATGACGACGATCGATCCTCCCGCATCAATTAGACGGCGGAAAGCAGAAAGTAGCTTGCTTACATCGTCGAAGTGCAGGCCGGTAGTAGGCTCATCGAAAATGTAAAGCATGCGGCGCTTGCGTTTGGGCCCGTCACCGCCCTCGCCGGGGCGGTTGGCCGGGCGGGCTCCAGGCTGAAGATGGGCGGCCAGCTTCATGCGCTGCGCCTCTCCTCCGGAGAGCGTGGTCGCCGACTGGCCGAGACGCAGGTAGCCGAGGCCTACTTCGTCGAGCACGCGCAATTTTTCGGTGAGCCGTGGAACCTCGGCAAAGAACTTGAGCGCCTCACGAATGGTGAGGTTCAAGACCTCATGAATGTTCTTGCCTTTGTAACGTATTTCGAGCACTTGCGGCTTGTACCGGGTGCCCTTGCATTCATCGCAGATCAGCTCCACGTCGGCGAGAAATTGCATTTCGACGGTAACGGTGCCGTCACCCTGGCAGTTTTCGCAGCGGCCGCCGGGCACATTGAAGGAAAAATGTCCGGCAGGGAAGCCGCGCTTCCGCGCTTCCGGCAGCGAAGCAAAAAGTTCGCGGATGATGTCGAAGGCCTTGATATACGTGACCGGATTCGAGCGCGGAGTGCGGCCGATCGGAGATTGATCGACAAGGACGACCTCATCAAGAAACTCGTCGCCTTCGACGCTGTCCCACAGAACCGCGCTGGCCCCACCGTTCGTCTGCCGCTTGGCCGTGGCCAACGCCTGATAGAGAACGTCATGCAGCAACGAAGACTTTCCCGAGCCAGAGACGCCCGTGATCGCAACCAGCATGCCGAGCGGGATTTCAAGATCGATGTGCTTCAGGTTGTGCGCACGAGCGCCGGTGATGCGGAGCTTGTGTGTCCCTGGTTGGCGGCGTTTCGGCGGAATCTGGATGTGAAGTTCGTCGGCGAGATAACGGCCGGTGAGCGAGTGCGGCATCTTTATGATCTCGTTGTAGGTGCCAGCGCCGACGACTTTTCCGCCATTCTCTCCAGCGCCCGGTCCGAGGTCGAGAATGCGGTCGGCGGCGCGCATGATGTCGGGGTCGTGCTCGACGACGAGGATGGTGTTTCCCAGGTCGCGCAGGTCATGGAGGATCTTGATGAGCCGATGCGTATCGCGGCTGTGCAGGCCTATCGAAGGCTCGTCGAGCACATACAGTGTGCCGACCAGACGCGAGCCGAGAGAAGTCGCAAGCTGAATGCGCTGCGCTTCGCCGCCCGATAGCGTCGAGGAGAGGCGGTCAAGCGTGAGGTACTCGAGGCCGACTTCGTTGAGGAAACGCAGGCGCTCACGAAGTTCGATAAGCAGCTTGTCGGCAATCGCAGCCTGTTGAGTCGAGAGCTTGAGTTGACCGAAGAAGTGGGCCGCCTCTTCGACCGTCATACTGCACACTTGGCAGATATTTTTGCCATCGATCTTTACTTGGCGCGCTTCTACACGGAGGCGAGTTCCCCCGCAAGTGGAGCAAAGCGAGTATCCGCGATAGCGGCTGAGAAAGACGCGCACGTGCAGCTTGTACTTCTTGCGCTCGAGATGCTTGAAGAAGCCACGGACGCCACCGAAACCTCCGTCGCCATCGGGGTTGCCATCGATGACAAGCTTCTGCTGCTCAACGTCGAGTTCGTACCACGATACGTCGAGCGGAATCCCAGCCTGGCGCGCAAAGCGCTTGAGCTCCGTGAACAGCGTCCTGTACTTTGGCTTAGTCCAGGGTTCGATCGCACCTTCGTTCAGCGTCTTGCCCTTATCGGGGATGACGAGGTCGAGATCGAAATCGATAGTGTTGCCGAAGCCCTGGCAGCGCGGGCAGGCGCCATAGGGATTGTTGAATGAAAACAGCCGTGGCTCCGGCTCTTCGTAGCGGCTGCCATCGTTCTTGCACTCGAAGCGCTGGGAAAACCGCAGCCGCTGAGGAGTTTCGCCATCGCCATTCCCATTCCGAGGGGCGGTTTCGAAAATCACTTCACCCGCTTCGCGATAGCCGATCTCGACGGCATCGACAATGCGCGATCGCTGGTCGGCGGAGACGATAAGACGATCCACCAGACCGAAGACCCGTTCGGAAAAGTTAATGTCGAGCAGCGACTCCGGAGTCGAGAACTCGAAGACCTGGCCATTTTGAAACAGCCGGTTGAAGCCGCGTTTGCGCAGATCAAAGAGCCGCGCCTTAATCGCGTCGGAGGGCAGATTGGACTCGCCCGGCTTCTTCTTAGCGCGAGACTTCTTAAGTCCCTTCTCTTCCGCAGCGGGCGCATGCGTCTGAATCGGAAAGAACACGTTCAGCCGGGTGCCTTCGCCCAAAGCCAGCAGACGGTCAGCAACTTCGTCCACCGTATCTTTTTTTACTTCCTGCCCGCAGAGCAGGCAGTAAGTGCGTCCGACGCGCGCGAAGAGCAGCCGCAGGTAATCAAAAATCTCAGTCGCGGTTGCGACAGTAGAGCGCGGATTGCGCGTGGAGTTCTTCTGCTTGATAGCAACCGCGGGCGCGATCCCATCGATCACGTCGACGTCGGGCTTCTCGATCCTCTCCAGAAACTGGCGCGCATATGCGGACAACGACTCGACGTAACGCCGCTGCCCCTCGGCATAGATCGTGTCGAAAGCAAGCGACGATTTGCCCGAACCGGAGACGCCGGTGACGACGGTGAGAGTGTTGTGCTCGATTTCAAAATCAATGTTCTTGAGGTTATGAACCCGGGCCCCGCGAACAACAATGCTATCTGTCGACATCTTCCCCTGGCACTACAGACGGATCAAAACTGGCAACCGAATCTTTCTATTATAAAGGGTGGCCTAGGAAGCGGGGTCGGTCGGAAGCCGATCATGGGTGGTGGGATGCGGGTTAGGTACGCCAACCGACTGTCGCGCTGCGGGACTTATGTGAAAGATCGCTGAAGGTGGATGCGGGGCAGTTTTGAGGACGGTCCTGGTGGACGGGATTATCTCTGGCTACCCCAGTCAGCTCTTTGTCGCGCATGCTCGGGTTTGTGTCTGTGGACGGCGGTCACAGTTGTTTATCCCACTGTGCGGCGACGCGATCTGGCCTAAGAGCCCCGCCCTTCGCTTCGCGATAGGACGAGCCACACACCACTCCAACTCTTTCGGCGACAGCTGCCCGTGCTCAAGTGTCTCTCCACTTTGCTCATCCCCTTATTTTTGAGACTAGCTGTCGTAATCGTATCGTGGGTCCGCGATTCCAGGCTCTGGCCGGAGCAACTCCTCGCGGATCGCTTGCAGCTTTTCTTTGGCCAGCAGACAGGCTTCCAAGGCGGTTTCGCGGTACCCCTCCTTGCTGGCAACGACGACGACGTGCAGGTCTCCGGTCACATCGTGGATCAGGCGTTGGATTGGAGCAAGCGGGACACTGCTCATAACATCCTCTTCTCTTCTTTGGAAGGATCAGTATTTCCATGACCCTCGGCAACATCGGAGGAAGGTCGCCGGGAGCGTTCCTGCTGGTTCTCATGGTGCTCGATCAGTTCACGAAGACTTTCGATGGCTTTTCCATCGAACTTTGATTTCTCCATTTGCTCCTCCGGTCTATACGGTACTAAGAGTGCAGACTCGAAATCTGTTCACTATTGCTCAGGTCAAGGGACGGCGCTTCCAGGCTCCCGGAGATGCGCGACCCTGGAGATGAAAGAGCGCGGCGGCATTTCAGGACCTCGGTGAATCGAGGAGCGCGCGTATTCGTTTGGCCAAGGCATCTCGTGTGAAGGGTTTGTCGAGAAGTGGGCATCCCGGTTCGAGTTCGCCTTGCTCGACACAGACATCACCCGTGTATCCAGACGTATAGAGCACCTTCATCTCAGGCCTTGCGGCCATTAGTTTTTCTGCAAGAACGCGACCATTGAGTTCAGGCATCATCACATCGGTGATCAGCAAAGCGATCGGTCCCTGATGCCGCTCCGCAGTGCGAATTGCTTCCTGTGGGTGCCCTGAATCCAGCACAGCATACCCAAATCCCTCGAGCATTTCTCGTGTCAGCTCTCGCAAAAGAGTGTCATCCTCAACCAATAGGATCGTCTCCCGTCCTCCGCGTATGGATAATGTCTCTTCCCTCTGGGGGAGTTCCGCCGCACCTTCGACGTAAGGCAGATACACCTTGAACGTACTTCCTCGGTTTGGTTCGCTGTAGGCATAAATGTAGCCGGCACTCTGCTTCACGATGCCGTAGACAGTTGAAAGCCCTAAACCGGTGCCTTTGTCAGGTTGTTTGGTTGTGAAAAAAGGTTCGAAGATGCGAGCCTGAGTTTCACTGTTCATACCCACACCTGTGTCACTTACGGCCAGCATCACGTAAGAGCCGGGTTTGACCTCAGGCTGCTCACGACTGCCATCTAACTCGACATTAGCGGTCTCGATTGTGATGGTGCCGCCACTTGGCATTGCATCCCGCGCATTGACTACCAGATTCATCAGTATCTGCTCAATCTGACTGGGGTCAGCTTTGACACATCTCAGATCGGGAAGCAATCTAGTAGCGATTTCGATGTTCTCGCCGATGAGCCGCCGCAACATCGTTTCCATCCCGCTTACGAGTCTGTTTAAATCCAGCACCAGCGGGCGCAAAACCTGACGACGACTGAACGCCAGAAGCTGCCGAGTTAAACTCGCGGCACGCGTACCTGCACTGTGAATCTGCTCGACCATCCTTCGATTCGAGCCGTCTGGAGTGAGCCGCTGCTCCAGGAGTTCGCAGTACCCCAGGATCACACCGAGAAGGTTGTTAAAATCGTGGGCAAGGCCCCCTGCCAATTGACCTACCGCCTCCATCCTTTGTGATTGCTGGACGCGTTCGCCTACTTGCTTTTCGGCGTGCTTGCGCGCCGTAATGTCACGAATATTGCACTGGATTACCCTCTTGCCATTCACCACGTACACGTTGCAGACAAACTCGACATTGACGCGGCGCCCACCCCTGGCCTCAAGAGGCAGGTTCTCATAGCGGATATATTCCTTGTCCTGCAACTCTTGAAAAGCTGCTTTCGATGCTTCAATATTTCTGAATGGGCCAATATCCCAGAGTGTCTTGCCAATAAATTCCTCTCGAGAATAATCCAACAGGTTTATTAGGAAAGGGTTGACGTCGATAATTAGTCCCGAGTGCCCATCGAGAATTAGTATTCCATCCTGGGCCGTTTCAAAAAGGCGCCGGTATCGAGCCTCGGAAGCACCAAGGGCCGCGTGTGCCTGCTTGCTTTCCGAGGCCAGATCATCCTTCAAACAGGCCTCCATTAAAAAATCCTCCTCCTGCTCTTGGGTTGATCGCACAAAAGCAGGACGTACTCAAAGTAACTTCAGGGGGGAGGACCGGGACGCTATCGCCAATTTTTAGTTTTCTTGTTTCGATTAGGTCAAATCCCTTGGTTCGTTGAGAGACTCTCCTGACCGCAATGCTCCTTTCCAAGCCAACATCCATCAATCTTCGGTATCCGCTTTCATCGCGACAAGCGCATCCGTGTTCGCTGAGACGAGCGCCAAGGTGGTATGGCATTCTTCATGCCAACTTCGTGGAATCTGGAAGTCTTTGACTCTAAAGGGGCGAGTTCCGCAGCGGTCATCAAACCTTGCCGGGACTGCCGACATTCCGGCAGCAGTGCCAGTCTTCCGGCAATCTCGTCCGCTGATTGGTGTCCTTTTTTGGGCGACCGTGGCCGCGATCCACTCGTTCAAAGACTCCCCCATCTTCTTTCGCCAGCCGCTGGGCAGCCTTCTTGATCGAGAGCGGAAGCTTCAATGGATAGGTAGATTTGATCACGGTCTCGGCTTCACCTCCTCTAACAGTTCCGCCGGACGCACACACCGAAATTCTAAATCGTTCCGCGGCTATGACTTGGCGGGGCTTCGCACGGCCAAAACGGGGCAGAGCCCCGTCACCACACAAGGGTAGAGCCCTTCACCACACAACGTCAGTCTCGCCGGGCGGGGACGCCCGGCACTCCACTACCACTACCGGCACTCCACTACCACTATAAGATCGACTAACGACCGCCTCACTGTGCGGCGAACGAGAACAACAGAAGGATGTAAATCCACAGTCCCGTCATGCAATGCCAGTACCAGGACGTTATGTCGACGACGATGCGGCGGGTTTCGACCGGACGATGCAGAACCGCCGCAACATTGGCAGACATAAGAGCTAGTACGCCGCCGGCGAGATGAAGGCCGTGCATCGCGGTAAGAATGTAAATGAAGGAACTGCTGGTACCGCCGGTGAGATGAAAACCTCCGGAGGAAAGCCTGGTCCAAACGAAAAGTTGTCCGGCAAGAAACAGCAGACCGAGGACGGTGGTCACGGCCAGCCAGGGGAAGTGGCGCTCGTCGCCGAGCGAGACGCCTGGAATGGATTGCACCGGAGCGAGGGCGGCTTCTCGTGTGATTTCGCGCCGCGCCAAGTCGATCGTGATGCTGCTGACGATGAGGACGGCGGTGTTGGCGAACAATAACATCCAAGGCAATCGGACCGGAACCCAGGTTCGTATGTAAGCCGTCTCGCCCACATCAAGACTTAGGAAACCGCGCCGGATTAGGTAAACCGCGGTGAAAGAAATGAAGAGCATGAGGATGGGTGTCATGGCCACGGCCAGTCCCATGCGGGCGCGGCGTAGTCGCTCGCCATAATTAGGCAGAGAGTCGGGCAGGCTGTCGCCGCGGCCGCGACCGTCATCACCTCCGCCGCTACCTCCGCCGGTGCGGGGCGGAAGCGAGGCGCCGTGGTGGCCGGAGGCGCGCGTCGAAATGGGCGTCACTCGGGACATCTCCAGTGCTCGCTTTGCAGGGCGAGATTGGAATCGCAAATATTAGAATCGCCGGGATTAGAATCAGTGTGCATGGCGCTTTCGATTTCTGATAACGAGCGCGAGCGCTGGAACCAGAAATATCGGGAAGCGCCCGACGCCGGGACATCGATGGCGCCCGATCCATTCCTGGTGCGCGCGTTTTCTGAATATATTCTGCCGCTCTTTCCGCATGGAGGAAGCGCGCTCGACCTTGCGGGAGGAGCCGGACGGCACTCGATCTGGCTGGCGAAACAGGGTTGGGAAGTCACGCTCATTGATATTTCCGAGACCGGAGTCGAACAGGCGCGGCAAAATGCCGGACCGCTCGCGTCCCACATTCACTTTGTAGTAAATGATCTCACTCACTTCAAGACTGCGCAAACCCAGTTCGACACAGGGTTCCAAGTGGTGATGGCGTTCTTCTATCTGGAGCGGAGAATATTTTCTGAGATGGTGAAGGCGGTGCGGCCGGGCGGACTGCTTCTCTGCAAGACATTCACCCTGGCCCAGGCGAAGCTGGCGGGCGGTCCGAAGAACCCCGCGCACTTGCTTAAGCCGGGCGAACTTTTGCGACTCGCGGACGGCCTGAACGTATTGGATTACCGCGAAGAGACGGCGGAGAAGGCAACGGCGGAGTTGGTGGCGAGAAAAGAAAGGTGAACTGAGCGGAAGGATGTTCGGTTAATGACGTTCGTGTCCGGCTGAGTCGGGTATGCGCCGTTGCAACCGGCATAGCCTCGAATTTAAACTGTAATAGCGATGTCCAGGGTTGATCTCCGAACGGCGGTTTGCCGCGATCCCGGCGTTGGAGTGCGAGACGGCAAGCCGCGTCTCTACAGATGCTCAACTCATGCGAAAGTGGCGGAACTGGCAGACGCACCAGACTTAGGATCTGGCGGGGCAACCCATGGGGGTTCGACTCCCCCCTTTCGCACCAACAACTTGCGGGCGTTGAGCTGATCGAGCACAAGGGAGCGCTAACGGCGCTGTGCCTGATTCAGTCGGACAACATTCAAGTGAAACGTGCGATGGACCAAGAATCGTAGGGCAACCGGCCTCAGTTCCGGGGACGGTCATCAGGATCGCGCACCTGCGTCTCTAAGGCGATTTACAAGGAAACGCTTCTTCCATCGATATCCGTATCAAGTAATTCGCCGCGAATTACAGGATGCGCTTACTCAGGCTTCTTAACCGTATCGCTGTCGTCCGCGACGATGACCACATCGACCTGTGCGCCCTCTTTTAGTCCAACCGTCTCGCCATCTGCGTTCGTCATGGTGTTTTCAATCCGAATTTCCCGGTAAAGATGATCGGCACCCTCCACCGCAATCTGAGCCTTTTCCGGCTCGTTCGGCATGAGGGGCCTAATTATTTTCTCCACAACCCCGGGCCTGGTCGTACTTGGCTTTTGATCGGTTGGCATGAGCGACCTCACACCTATTGTACTCGGTGTGAACAACACCTCGTCGAATCTAAGCAGCGATGGGTACTCTCGCCCTATGCTTTGTCGGTGGCAGGCTGTCCAGCACTGTTTCCAGCCACCGGAAGAGTTGATTCCACTGCGTTTTCGAAAATACCGCTGCTATGCCGTTTGCTTGGGCCGCTGCCTCAAGGTGCGAACTTGTGTCTATGCTGAACAGCGCCATCGGCAATTTGGGCATCAGTTGCCTTAGCCTGCGCCCGGCGGCCAGGCCATCCATCTCCGGCATTCCAAGATCCAGGACCACAGCGTCGGGAGCCAACTGCTGAGACTTGCGAACCGCTTCCGCGCCATCTGCGGCTTCGCATACTTTCCAGCCCGGATGCCGCTCGATCAGGAGGCGCAACTGTTCGCGCAAGAAAGCACTATCGTCTGCGATAAGAATATGTTTTGTCATGACGTTAGACTCTTACTTCCGTCAAGACTCTAGCAACAACTCAAGGGCGAGGGTATCGGGTAAAGAGGGTATGATCTTGATTTGAATAGCCGATTCTGTACGGGCAAGGTGGGCGAAAATCCGGGCAGGGAAGTAGTCCTTTTCACAATGCGAGCCGTTGTATTTCCACTCCTTAGATTCCTAGCAGTGGGTATTTTTTTTTACCTATTTTTGTACCTACCCGCAAACCCGACCAAGTGTGACTGATTTCAGCAACGACGAAAACCTTGCAGGACAGGACATCTGTAGCACTTGGTCATAATTCAGCGCGATCGGTGTAAGTTGTTGAGTCTTCATCGGCTTCGAACTTAGGTTCTGGCGGGGCAACCCATGGGGTTCGACTCCCCCCTTTCGCACCATTTTCCTTGCAACGCGTCGAATCAATACAACGCGGCGAATCCTCGCAGCGGCGAATGTTTCGGGTCTGAGCCGCTGACACGACAACTCAGGGAACGGTTTTGCCCGGTTAGCGCCTACATTGAGTACTGTATCGAACAGAGACTCCCAGTGTGCGATTCTCGAAGTATTCTTATCGCTTGGGACATTCGATACTGGTGCACTCTCGTCGTCTGGAAGATCGAATTCGCGCATTGTGTACCAAAGCTGTGGCTGCGGATGACTCTGCGGATTTTAGCGAAGTAATGCGACAGCTCAGAGAAGCTCTTCGCGAGCATGCGAACCGCCTAAGGCAATTAGCTGCCCGCAAACTACGCCCGGAGGTGCGCGATCGTCCCTGACGGCGGACGGAATTTACGCGCGGGAAACACCTTCTTTTCAAATGCCAATTTGGTTGCCTTCGAGGCGTTCTTCGTTTTTCGCGCCAATGAGGCGGCTTAGCTCCTCGATAAGTTGTAGGAGCTTGTGGTGATTCTGTTCCACTGCGATCACAGAGCACAGTTCACGAACGCGGTCGCGATCGGCCTCTTTCATCGTCATGCCTAACTAAAGGCAGGTATGTTGCCGAAATACTCGGCCAAGTCTGACCATAGAGACGCTATTAAGTCTAGGATTATAAAGCATTTGTGAGGCTCTTGTACGAACACTGAGTGATGTTCTGTATAGAAAAACTTACACGATATTCGTCATCGCACTGGCGTTTCTTCAAGGGTCCGATTTAGTTGCCCGTGTGCCCACCGGGGAAAAAAATCCAATCGAGGGTAGATCAATCGAGGGTAGATCAATCAAGGGTAGATCAATCGAGGGCAGATCAATCGAGGGCAGATCGAGGACGTCACTTTCGGACCAGCAATTTCAGATGGGCGATTTCAGATGGGTGAGCTATCGAAGGCCTCGAAGGCTTCCGACGACTCTGACTCTTTTTGAAAGCCAGGATGGCTTTGCAGCAAGCGGGCGCATCGGTTCCAGCGAAGAAGAGCATCGTCGTTTTCTGGGGGACGAATCATCTCGGCTTCGGCGAAGCAGCGCATCGCCTCCCCGAAGAGCGGGGCGAGAGTATGCGGCGGGCGTCCCACGCGCATCTGTGCCTTGGCTCGCCGTTCATGCAAGAGACCGGTGTAATAAAGGCGCTCGTAGCGCTCGGCGAGCTTCTGAAAAAGTTGTTCCGCTTCGGCGTGTCGATCCTCCGCGTCTCCAGAGAACTGATCGGTAATTGCGAGGCCGAGCAGGCGGAGCGCCAGTTGGTGTTCGGGCTCAACTGCCAGGATGTCGCGGCAGATCGATTCTGCCTCTTCCGGTTCATTGAGTGAGCGATAGAGCTCGGCTTTGGAGATGGCTTCGGGAATACCGGCTTTTGAAATAGTTTTTAATTTGAGTTCCACGTTGACCTCCGTGAGCGCGACTTGGGGTATGCCTAAACTCCTGAAGACATACCCTGATACGAAGCGCAAGTTTTTCCGTAGCCTGTATAGTCGTGCCCTTCCCAAAACCTGCTCGAGGCAGAGTTGTTCCGCAACCTGCTAGATCATCCAGAGCAGATACGCGGCGAACGCCGTGCCCAGCAGCGCCCCGCCATAGCAAAACGCAAAAATCACTTCATTCAGGTGCTTGACCTGCAACCCGTCGTAGAGCGTAAACCGAAAACGGTGCGCCCAGTGAAACAGCGGCAGGGAGCACAGGACGAAAAGATAAATCCGCGCCAACGGCGAGCGCGCCAACGCTATCACGTGTTCGTAGCTCGGTTGGGGAAGCCAGCCCAGGGGAAACGCCAATCCAAACAAAAACAGTTGAATCGGGATTAGCACGGCCGCCACGACTCCGCCCGCGCTGAACAGAAGCCAGAAGAAAGCCTCATTGGATGGTTTGGCCGTCGATCGTTCGCCCTTTGGTCGTTCACTCGTTGATTGTTCGGTCATTGATCGTTCTCGTTGATCGTTCGGTCATGGCGTCCTCAATAGCAACCAGCCAACAAATGCGGAAACGATAATCCACAGTGCGTAATTCGGAGCGGCGACCAGAAATTCGGGAACGCGCTTCCCACCGATCCGCACCGGCATCGCGCGCGGCGCAAGATTGAACCAGGTAATCGCATGGAACATCACAAAGCAGAACGCGATCAGGTTGAACGCAATCATCACTGGCGATTGCAGCCGAGCGGAAAAGCGCGCGTATGCCACCGGTCCATGCAACAACGCTTGCAACTGGAACAGCGTCAGCCCGACGAACCACGCCACTGAAAGACTGCTGACCTCGCGCAAAATAAACTTCAGATAGTGCCACTCTCCCAGCCACCACCACGTGGATACGCGCTCCCGATACCAGCGCGGATGGAATTCGGTGCGAGCCGCCTGGTCAGTCATCATCTGGTCAGTCATGATCTGGTCAGTCATGATCCGGTCAGTCATGATCTGGTCAGTCATGGGCCGCCTCCTGACGAGTTTCTTCGTGCCCACGCGGCAATATAAATGACTTCACCCAATCGAGCGCAGCCGTGAGCTTGTATTGCTGGATTGCCCCCGCCGGGTCCACGTGCTTGGGACAAACCCGCGTGCACTCCCCGACAAAGGTGCATCCCCAGATGCCGTCCGGATGAGCCAGCGTTGCCAGTCGCTCGGCCGATCCCTGGTCGCGGCTGTCCAGGTTATAGCGCTGTGCCAACGCCAGCGCCGCTGGCCCCACAAACTCCTGATCGAGCCCAACCACCGGACAAGCCGAGTAGCACAACGTGCAGTTGATGCACATGCTGAATTGCTTGTAGAGATCCAGTTGCTCGGGCGTCTGCAGGAATTCGCCCTGGCTCAGCGGCGGCTCATCTTTCCGGATCAGCCAGGGCTTCACTTTTTGCAGCTTCACCAGGAAATCGCTGAGCGCCGTGACCAAGTCGCGCACCACGGGAAAGTAGCGCAACGGTTCGACGCGCACTTTGGTGTTGTTGCCGTATTGCGACAGGAACGTCGCGCAGGTGAGCTTGGGCTCGCCGTTGACCATCATGCCGCAGCTGCCGCAAATCCCCATGCGGCACGACCAGCGATACGTCAGCGTGCCGTCCACTTTGTCCTTGATGTAATTCAGCGCATCGAGTATCACCCATTCCTTGCGAAGCGGAACCTCGAAGCTCTGGAACGAGGGCGCCTGGTCCCGATCCGGAGCGTAACGCGCGATTTCCAGCACGATCTTGTCAGCCATTCAACTCACCTGCTTTACTTGCTCCAGAGCCGCGTCGTGCGACGCCTCGCCGTACTTACGCTCGCCCGGGGGCCAGCGCGTGATCTTCACCGGCAGGTAGTCCACCTGCAAAGAACTGTCTGAGTTCCGCCGCACCAGCGAATGCGCCAAGAACTTCTGGTCGTCGCGCGCCGGGAAATCGGTACGCTGATGCGCTCCGCGGGACTCCGTGCGATGCAGCGCACACTCCACAATCGATTGCGCGACGTCCAGCATGAAGCCCAGTTCGAGCGCCGACGTCAGCTCGGTATTGAAGGTTCGGCCGTGGTCATCGAGCCCAACATTCTGGAACCGCTCCTGCAGCTCGCGAAGCTTCTGACTCGCCTGCTTGAGAGACGACTCCTGGCGATAGATCCCGGCTCCGCTCTCGACTGTCTTTTGCATCTCTTCGCGCAGCGTCGCAATGCGTTCCCGGCCTCCGGTCTTGAACAGGTACTGCTTTTCCAATCTCTGCAACTCATCGGTAGCCTGCGCCAGGACGCTGCCATTCGGCTCCTTTTGCCCGGCAGCAAACTCAGCCGCCGCCCGCCCCGCTCGCGCGCCAAACACCAGGCACTCCGGGAGTGAGTTGGATCCCAGCCGATTGGCGCCGTTAATGCTGACGCAAGCCACCTCGCCCGCCGCGTAAAGTCCCGCCAGAGGAGTGGCACCGTGAATGTCGGTGCTCACGCCGCCCATCATGTAGTGGACTACCGGCCGCACCGGAATCAGTTCCTTGACCGGATCGATGTTTTCGTACTTCATGCAGAGTTCGCGCACGAATGGCAGCTTGGCATTGATCAGCTTCTCCCCCAGGTGCCGCAGATCCAAGTGGACCACCGAGCCATATTCCGTCTGGATCGTGCGCCCCTTCTGATCTTCTTTCACGAACGCCTGCGACAGCCGGTCGCGCGGGCCAAGTTCCATCGAGCGCAGTACAGGCTTCGGTTGCGGCGTGCCCAGATCGTAATCCTGGAGGTAGCGGTAACCATCCTTATTCAGCATGTAGCCACCTTCGGCCCGTGCCGCCTCGGTGATCAGGATGCCGGTGAAGGGCAGGCCGGTGGGATGGTACTGTAAATACTCCATGTCTTTCAGAGGCGCTCCGGCGCGCTGCGCCAGCGCCATGCCGTCGCCGTTCTTGATGTTCGCGTTCGTAGTGAACGGGAAAACGCGTCCGCATCCCCCGGTGCAGACGATCACAGCCTTGGCCGTGATGGCCTGAATCTTTCCCGACATGATCTCAATGGCCACCACGCCTTGGACCCGCCCGGCGTCCTCATCCACCAGCAGCCGCGTCACAAAGTATTCGTCGTAGCGGGTGATTGGCTGGTATTTGAGAGTGGTCTGAAACAGGGTGTGCAGCATGTGGAAACCGGTCTTGTCGGCGGCGAACCAGGTGCGCCTTTTCGTCATACCGCCAAAGGCGCGTACCGCGATGTGTCCATCCGGTTCCCGGTTCCAGGGACAGCCCCATCGCTCCAGTTGCAGCAATTCCTGGGGCGCTTCCTTGACGAAGGCTTCGACCGCGTCCTGGTCACACATCCAGTCGCCGCCGGAGATGGTGTCGTAGGCGTGCTCGTCGAGGCTATCGTCGGGCTTGGCCACCCCTGCGGCTCCGCCTTCCGCCGAAACCGTGTGGCTGCGCATCGGATAGACTTTCGACACCACCGCGATGCTAAGTTTTGGATTGACCTCGGCGGCGGCGATGGCGGCGCGCAAACCCGCGCCTCCGCCTCCCACGAGAAGAATGTCGTGCGACCGTATCTCCATGGTTCGTTCACTGGCGGCCGCAATTCAGAAGATAATAGCCACCCTCAACTCTGGATCAACGAGCGTCGGATATTTTCCTCCGAATCGCCCGCCGATGCAAATGGAATTATCGGGGGCAGTCGGTCACTCAGTGGCTTGTTTACGAGATGAGTTCTAGAATGGACGACTATGAAGAGGCGTTTTTTGATGATGAGTGCGGTGGTGATCGTGCTTGGGGTGGGCATGATTGGGTTAGCGGGGGCTCAGGATGATGATGGGCCGATGTCGGATTTGCGATTTGTGGTGGTTCGCGAGTACAACGGCAAGCCGGTAAGGAACGCGGCGGTGGTGCTACATCCGGTGAATCGCAAGGGGAAGCAGTCGCGCGGAGGGTTGGAGTTGAAAACGGACGGGGAGGGGCGGACGACCATTGACGGGATTCCGTATGGTCCGCTGCGGGTGCAGGTGCTGGCGCCGGGTTTTCAGACTTTTGGGGAAGACTACAAGATCGACAAGGCGGAGATGGAGATTACGGTGAAGCTGAAGCGTCCGGGGGGACAGTATTCGGTGTATGAGAATCACGAAGACGCGAAGAAAGCCGACGACAAGAAACCGTCGGAACAGAAACCGCAGCAATGAGACGCAGGTTCGACTGAGATTGCATATGAAAAGAAATGTTTCGATGGTGACGGCGGTGGTGATCGTGCTTGGGGTGGGCATGATTGGGTCGGCGCGGGCTCAGGATGACGAAGGGCCGACGTCGGCGTTGCGGTTCGTGGTCGTGCGCGACTCCGACGGTAAGCCGGTGAGGAATGCGGAGGTAGTACTGCATCCGGTGAAACGCAAGGGAAAGCAGGCCAAGGGAGAGATGGAGCTGAAGACGGATGCAGATGGGCGGACGAACATTGACGGGATTCCGTATGGTCCGCTGCGCGTACAGGTGCTGGCGCCGCATTTCCAGACTTTCGGGGAAGACTATGAGATCAACAAGGCGGAGATGGAAATCACGGTGAAGCTGAAGCGTCCGAGCGGGCAGTACTCGGTGTATGAGGATCACGGGGAGGAGAAGAAGCCGCAGTAAGGCACTGGGCGCGGGAAGTGGTGTATTTGTGGGAGGTGACAGCGGGAGCCGGGTGTCTTACAATCGCCTGCCATGGGACTGCAGGAACTAACCGTCGAGCGCTATGAAGGAGTGGCGGACGATCAGCGGATTTTATTGCTGCGCGGGCCGATCACAATAGAAACCGCGCCGCAATTCGATCGCGCGGTGCACCACGAAAACGCGGAGACGATGATTCTGGATTTGTCGGATGTTCCTTACATAGATTCCGTGGGATTGGGATCGCTGGTGGCGGCATGCGTGTCGCATCAGAAAACGGGACGATGTCTGGTGCTGACGGGGCTGAAGCCGCGGGTGCGCAAGGTTATGGAGATTACGAGGGTCAACGATTTCTTCGTGACGTTTGGCACGACGTGGGAAGCGGTGGAAGCGCTGGCTAACACTGGATCGGCTTGAGGGAGAGCTGAGACTGGAGAGACGGGCGCCTCGCCCGTCGGCCGCGCGGGCCGTGTGGCCTCCTGAATCGAAAAACTCTGGCCCGCCATCTAAAACGGCATTGGTGGCGTATCTCGCGCCGACGCCTATGGATCTTCTTTACCGCTATTCCAAGCAGTATTGGAAACTCTTTGTGGCCGCTCTTTTATTGGCTGCGACCAATCAAATCTTTTCGCTTCTCGACCCTCTGATTTTTCGTCATGTAATCGACAGCTACGCCACGAAGTATCACCAGTACACCCAAGGGCAATTCATCCGCGGGGCAGGGCTTTTGCTGCTAGCGGCTGTGGGAGTGGCGTTTGTGTCGCGCGTGGCCAAGAATTTTCAGGACTATTTTGTGAACGTGATCGTGCAGCAGTTGGGCGCGAAGATGTACTCGGACGGGATACGGCATTCGCTGGATTTGCCCTATCAAGTATTCGAAGACCAGCGCAGCGGCGAAACTCTGGGCAAGTTGCAAAAGGTTCGCAGCGACGTGGAACGATTTATTACAGCTGCCATCAATGTGCTTTTTATTTCGGTGGTCGGCATCGTTTTTGTGATGATCTACGCCTTCCGGGTGCATTGGGCAATTGCGCCGGCGTTTTTGATCACGGTTCCACTGCTCGGAATTATCAGCTCGGTGCTTAGCAAGCGGATCAAAAAAATGCAGAAGACTATTGTTGCCGAGACTACCGCGCTGGCGGGCTCGACAACGGAGTCGCTGCGCAATATTGAATTGGTGAAGAGCCTCGGCCTCGCGCATCAGGAAGTGGCGCGGCTCAACAGCATCACGGAAAAGATTCTGAAGTTCGAACTCAAGAAAGTGAAGTACCTGCGCAGCCTGAGTTTCATCCAGGGGACGGCGGTCAATGCACTGCGCACCAGCATTTTGTTCTTGATGCTCTATTTGATTTTTCGCCAGCAGATCACAATCGGGCAATTTTTTTCACTCATGATTTATTCGTTTTTCATTTTTACGCCGTTGCAGGAGTTGGGAAACGTCATCAATATCTATCGTGAAACGGAAGTGTCGCTGCAGAACTTTCAGCAGATCCTCGATACTCCTCGCGATCCGAAGCCGGCCGATCCGGAGCCGGTTGAGGAGCTGATGACACTACAGTTTGAGCGGGTGAGTTTTCAGCATCAGAGTTCTTCCGTTCTGGCGTTGGACGAGATCGGCTTCAGCGCGGCTCGGGGAGATACGGTTGCGTTTGTGGGACCGTCGGGGGCAGGGAAGTCGACGCTGGTGAAGCTGCTGGTGGGCTTGTACGCTCCGAAATCAGGCGAAATTCTTTACAACGGGATTCCTTCGAATCGCGTGGATCTGGATCTGCTGCGAGAAAAGATCGGATTTGTGACGCAGGATACGCAGTTGTTCTCGGGCTCGATCCGCGAAAACCTGCTGTTTGTAAATCCGAAGGCGACTGACGAAGAATGCATGGAGGTTTTGCAGCAAGCGGCGGCGGATAGCTTGCTGTCCCGTGCGGACCGTGGATTGGACACGCTGATCGGCGAAGGTGGCGTGAAGGTTTCGGGAGGCGAGAAGCAGCGACTTTCGATTGCGCGCGCGCTGTTGCGCCATCCGCAACTGCTGGTGTTCGACGAAGCCACGTCTTCACTTGATTCGCTTACAGAAGAAGAAATCAGCCGCACGATCCGTGAAGTCGCAACGAATCAGGAGGCGATCACGATTCTGATTGCGCATCGGCTGTCCACGGTGATGCACGCTGACCGAATCTACGTGCTGGAGCGTGGCCGCATCGTTGAATTTGGACGGCACTCGGAGTTGCTCGACCAAAAAGGGTTGTATTACGCGATGTGGCGGCAGCAGGTTGGCGAACGCGAGGCGGTCGCGCAGGGGAAGTAACGGAGCGAAGCCAGAGTTGTTGCGGCTACCAGCAGATGCCGAGCTCGGCTTGGACGGGCGAGGCGCCCGTCCCCACACGTGCATTCCTAGCCGGCCACCTCTTCGATTGCTTGCACCGTTTCTGGCGGTAGCGTTAGGTCGCGGCTTTCAATATCCTGCCTCATATGCTCGGCGTCGGAAGTCCCGGTTAGCGGCAGAATTCCTATGCTACGCGCGAAGCTGAACACGACCTGGGCCGGCGTGGCATTGGCGTTCGCGGCCAGACTGGCGATCATTAGACTGGCGATCAGAGGATGCTGTAGTACTTCCTGATTCGCGGTGAGAAGCGAAAATCCCTGATAGATAATTTGGTGCTCACGGCAGAACGAGCGCACGGCACGGTCCCAGCCGAGGCGGGCGTAGCAGCGGTTTTGCACAAATGCGGGAAGTTCGGCGCGCGCGGCTTCCATCTGCCGCAAGTGGCGCAGAGAAACATTGCTTACACCAAGAAGACGCGTGCGTCCGGCATCGCGCTCTTTGCGCATCGCCTCCCAGACTTCGGCGTCAGCATCGGTCCAGTCGTGGTTGGAAGAGGGGCCGTGCAACACATAGCTCTCGACGTGGTCGGTAGCGAGATGGTCGAGCGAACTGGCCATCGACTGAGCGACCTGAGTAGAAAGCGGCGCTGCGGGATCGTAGGGCAGGCGGTGGTCCTGACCGGGCTGATATGTAAATTTTGTTTGCAGAAAAAGATCGTCGCGCGTTACGACGCCTGCGCGATAAGCGGCGGCCAATCCCTGACCAACTCCGGCTTCGAAGTAATGCCGCCGCTGGTTCGCCGTGTCGATGCCCCGAAAGCCCATGCGGAGCGCGAGTTCTGTGAGGGCCGGGGTGCGATCTTCCTTCCAGGCGGTTCCGTAGATGAAATCGGGAACCGGTGAAGGTGGCTGAGGTGGCATCGAGTTAATCACGCGATCACGGGAATGTTGCTGACTCCCGCAGTTCCGAAGACGCGCCGGTAGCGTTCGATTTCCGACGGCGGACCGAGCGCCTTGGCGTAGTTGTCGGAGAGCTTAACCGCGGGCTTGCCTTCGACCGTGGACACTTTGCAGATCAGGCTGATTGGGTCAAAGTCGCTGCCGCCGGCGGGATCGCAGCCGCGGAAATCGTTGGTCAGCAAAGTTCCCCAACCTGCGCTGCAACGAATGCGGCGGCCAGGGGTCCACTTTTTCGGATCGTGGAAATCGGCGGCGCTGCGGAAGTCGTTTATCGTAGTTCCGACGGTGGTTCCGCTCGCGAGCGCTCCGCCAAAATAGGCGTGCAGTCCGAGGATGTCATCGACGTCGAGTGCGTCGGACGCGATGATGAGTTTGTCACGGGGGTCTCGACCGCGCGCCTTGAGCCACTGGATATATTCGTCGCCGGCTACGTAGGGATTCTTGCTGTCGATGCGTTGGCCCGTCCAATCGGCCATCCAGTCGGGGGCGTTTTCGAGAAATTGCGTAGTTCCAAAAGTATCCGGCAGCATGATGCGGAGAGAGCCTTCGTAGGTGGCCTGCCATAACTCGAGGACGCGGTACTGAGAAGCTCTCATGGCGTCGTCATCGGGTGCGAGCGCGGCGAGGGCCATGGGGATCTCGTGCGCGTTGGTTCCAATGGCTTCCAGATCATGCTTATGGGCGAGGAAGGCATTCGAGGTTCCGGTAAAAGAGCTGCCGAGATTAGCTGCCATGGCGTTGACTACGTATTCCTGCCAGAGGAAGCTGTGGCGGCGGCGGGTTCCGAAATCGGCCACGGCCAGACCGGGGACGCCGCGCAGGCGCTCGATCTTGCCCCAGAGTTTTGTTTTCGCCCGGGCATACAGGATGTCGAGACCGAACTCGCGCAGTTTTTTCAAACCGGCTCGAGTTTTTAGTTCGTCAAGGATGGAGAGCGCATAGAGTTCCCACATGGTTGTCTCGGTCCAAATGCCGTCGAAGGAGAGATGGAACTGTCCGTCCTTGACCGATAATTCATAGTCGGACAATCGGAAATCGCGTTCCAGCCATTCCAGAAAGGCGGGTTCAAAGATTCCGCGGCGGCCATAGAAAGTGTTGCCGGCGAGCCAGACCAGTTCCGATCTTCGAAACCGGAGGCCGCGAACGTGCTCCATCTGGTGGATAAGCTCCTCGCGAGGGAACATCTCTGCGAGGCGTACAGAAGTGGTGCGGTTGAACAGAGAGAACGACACATGGGTTCGCGGGTAATGCTTCCAGATGAACTGGAGCATCAGCAGTTTGTAGAAATCCGTATCGAGCAATGACCTGGTAACCGGGTCGAGTTCCCAGTTGTGGTTGTGCGCCCGCTCTGCGAAGTTCACGATCATTGCGTACGATCTAGCGTACTATCCTCTGTGACAGAGCTGAGAAAATCAACCTTATGAACTAGTGAGAGTCCTCTATTTGTAGTTCGGCTGACTTTGGAACGGTAACACGGTACTATCAAATTTCCGGATGAGACTGCCTCGGCCCTCCTCGGCTGTACCCCAGAGTTGCGCATTATTGTTCCGAAGTTGCCCGTCTTTATTTCTTGCAATGGGGAAGGTCCAAGGCTGGGCAGGGTTCTCTGGTCATGGGCTGCACACCCAGGCGATCATTGTTCTGCCCGCGGTCCTGCCCGCGATGTTTCTTCTGCGATCGACCCGGGAGGAGATTTACAACATTCTGTGGGCGCTGGTGTTTGGTTTTGCCACGCTGAATATTTTGAGCCTCGGGGCGCGCCGTTTTGAGCAGGGAAAGACGGGCCTGAACTTTGGGGAGATTCTGGCCGTACTGGTGGTGCTGGTCTCGATCGTCCTGCTGGGCTGGGAACTGCTATATGTGTTCAACATTCTGCCGATTCGACTTACGCCGCGCTGACGCGGATTGCGGTATGATCGCGGTGTGGTGAAACGCGAATCCAATTTTCGTGAGTCTAGTTTTGACGTGACTTGCCCCTGCTGCGGCGCGGTCATGAAAATCGACGCTGCGACGCGCAGCATCATCGCGCACACTGCGCCGGTCAAGCCAAAAACATTCAATGACATGGAAGAAGCGGCTCGCGCCATGAAGGAACAGGACAACCGGCGCGATTCGATCTTCCGGCAATCGGTGGAGGCGCAAAAGCATGCCTCAGAGCTGCTGGAGAAAAAATTCCAGGAGGCGGTGAAGAAGGCCAAAGAAACGCCGGACACTGGGAGACCGATCCGGGATTTCGATTTGGACTGAGACTATTGCTGCTTGCTCACCGCCGAGACGCCGAAGACGCCGAGAAAAGCAAACACTTGAATGACTTTCCCTCTTCTCTTGGGGCATCGTGGGGCTCGGGCTTCCCGCCAAATTCCTGAAAATACGCTGGTGTCATTCGAGCTTTGTTTACAACATGGTTGCGACGGGTTTGAGTTTGACGTGCGCGGGTCCGCTGACGGGCAAGCTGTCATTTGCCACGACGCGACAGTCGGTCGAATGGAGATTGCGAACGCGACTTCTAAAGCCCTGCCGTTACCTGCGCTGGAAGATGTTCTGAGGCAATTTGCGCATCGGGCGTTTCTCGATATCGAGTTGAAGGTTGCGGGGCTGGAGCCGCAGATGCTCGCAGAGTTGCGCAAGCATCCGCCGCAAAAGGGATATGTGGTTTCTTCGTTTCTTCCCGAGGTGCTCACTGTAATCCACGATCTCGACTCGCCGACTTCGCTGGGATTTCTTTGCGAGACGCGGAGTCAGCTTCGAGGTTGGCGCGAAACGCCGGCGGAATGGGTGGTTCCGCAGTTCGCACTGGTGGATCGAGAACTCATCGACTCGATACATGAGGCCGGGAAGAAAGTCATGGTCTGGACAGTGAATCGCGCCGAGCCCATGCGCGAGTTCGTCGACTGGGGCGTGGATGCGATCATCTCTGATGAGACGGAATTGCTTGTTCGCTCCTGCGACAACCGCGAGAGACTCTGATGAATTGGCGCTCGCGATGACGAGCGCTGCCGAGCTTCGCTCGGCATGGACGGGCGAGACGCCCGCCCCCACACAAGCACCGCCATTGCTCCCTGAATTCTCCTCATTTACATTGAACAGGATGTCCACTACAGGCGAACGATTCGAGCGAGCGGTTCAGATCATGGCGCGGTTGCGGGCTCCGGGTGGATGCCCGTGGGATCGCGAACAGACCTTCGATACCATCAAGCCCTACACGCTGGAAGAGACTTACGAAGTCCTCGAAGCCGTCGACAATCGCGACTGGCCGGAGCTGACCGGCGAATTGGGCGACTTGCTGTTGCAGGTGCTGTTCTATTCGCAGATGGCGAGCGAGGAAGGCCACTTCTCGGTGGATGATGTGCTGGACCGGCTTTCTAATAAGCTGGTCGATCGGCATCCGCACGTGTTTGGTGAAGTGAAAGCCGATACCGCGGCCGAAGTACTGCGCAACTGGGAGGCACTGAAGGGGGAAGAGAAAAAGAAGCGGCTGGCGGCGGGCGGAGGCGAGAACGCGGAGAATACAGATGACGCGCAGTCGGTGCTCTCGGGCGTGTCCTCGAAAATGCCTGCTCTTCTCGAAGCGCATAAACTCAGCTCGCGCGCCGCGCATGTGGGATTCGACTGGCCAGAGATCGAAGGTCTGTTCGACAAGCTTGCAGAAGAAACCGCGGAGTTGCGCGAGGAACTGAAGGCGGCGCCCGTCAAGGGACCATCGGGGACGGGGATTGCCGGGTCGGGAAAGCCGCAGGTTGCGCCCGAACTGCGTGAGCGTCTGGAAGGTGAAGTTGGAGATCTATTCTTCGTTCTTGTGAACATTGCGCGCTATCTGTCGCTTGATCCGGAGTCGGCGTTGAGGAAGACGAATCGCAAATTCAAGCGCCGCTTTCAATGGATGGAGGAACGTCTGCGCGCCCGCGGTCGAGCGTCACAGCAGGCGTCAATGGATGAACTGGAAACCCTATGGCAGCAGGCGAAGCATCAGGAAAAACCGGCGTGACTGGCGCGGACACCGGCTTGGTGACCATCCGCAAGTGCGAAGCGCTTGAGGAAATGCAGGCGTGCTTTGCGTTGCAGAAGGAAGTATGGAAGTTCGCGGATGCGGACCTGATTCCAGTGCGGATGTTCGTTGTGGCAGCGAAGATTGGTGGCCAGGTGATTGGGGCCTTCGTTCAAAGAAACGACAAAAAAAACGACGAAACGGAGTTGATCGGCTTTGCCGTCGCGATTCCGGGAATGCGGAACCGGCACTGCTACCTGCATTCGCAGATGCTGGCCGTGCGCCAGCAATATCGCAATGCGGGCCTAGGGCGGAGGATGAAGCTCTCTCAGCGGGAAGATGCGCTAGCTCGAGGTTTTGAATTGATGGAGTGGACGTTTGATCCGCTGGAGATCAAGAACGCGTATTTGAATATCGAGAAACTGGGTGCAATTGCGCGACGCTACAACGTGAACCAATACGGGATCGCATCGTCGCCGTTGCAGGGAGGTTTGCCCACCGACCGACTGGTGGCCGAGTGGTGGATGAAGTCGAAGAGGGTGGAAGCGGTCCTCGCGGATACTCCACGCGCGGAGTTCGAATGTCGTGCGCGCATCGACGTGCCGGCGGAAATCTACGAGTGGAAGGCGGAGGCGACGACGCGCAAGCAGGCGCTCGCGGTTCAGGACAGGAATCGTGAGCAGTTCCGCCGGGCGTTTGCCGCAGGACTGAGTGCGCTCGGCTATGAGCGCGACGAACATGGGAATGGGCGATTCTTACTCGGAGAGTGGGCCGAAGCATTGCAGTATAGCGCGCGCGCCGCGTCTCCCTAGGCGGCGTAGGCGAGACGGGGCAAGCCCCGTCTCTACAGGTGGAAGGATGTATGGTATCGCTAAAACAGGCAGCGGAAAAGAGTGACTTCCGCGCCGCAGTGGAACCCTCAGCGGCTAAAGCCGGCTCTGAAAATACGCGAGTTATCGCAGCGGTAAACCGCTGCGCCACCCAAAATCAAGTGCGACATCGACTTTTTTCCGCAAGCGATAAAGCGAGGCCCTAATACAAGCCACAACTCATTATGAAGATCGAATCAGTAACGCTGCGTGAAATTCACATGCCGCTCGTGCATTTTTTTGAAACGAGCTTTGGCCGCGTTTATAGCCGCCGCATCCTGCTGGTGAGTGTCGAGGCCGATGGAGTGCGCGGGTGGGGTGAGTGCGTCGCTGGCGAAGATCCATATTACAGCCCGGAATGGACCGAAACCGCGTGGCCCACGATCAAGCATTATCTAGCGCCGCTGTTGCTGCAGAGCGAGTTGTCTTCCGGCCGGGATTGTGCGGCGCGGTTTGCCAGAGTCCGCGGTCATCGTATGGCGAAGGCCGCGCTCGAAAATGCGGTCTGGGACGCGGAGGCGCGGCAGAAACAACTCCCGCTCTGGAAATTGTTGGGAGGAACGCGGCGCGAGATTGCCTGCGGCGTTTCGATCGGCATTCAGGACACGCCTGAACAACTTCTGCAGAAGGTCGAAACTGAGTTGGCGGCGGGATACCGGCGGATGAAGATCAAGGTGAAGCCGGGATGGGATCTGAATGTGCTGGAGAAGATCCGCGCTCGCTGGGCGGATATTGTTCTGAGTGTGGATGCGAACTCAGCCTACACGCTCGATCAGGTTGAGCACCTGCGCAAGTTCGATGCCTTCAACCTGCTCATGATCGAGCAGCCGTTGTGGAACGACGAAATCTATCTTCATGCGCGGTTGCAAAAGGCCATCCAGACGGCGATCTGTCTGGATGAATCGATTCTTAATGCGAGGGACGCCGATTTTGCGCTCGAGATCGGCGCCTGCCGGATCCTCAATATCAAGGTGGGCCGCGTGGGCGGCTTCACCGAGGCGAAGAAGATCCACGATGTCGCGCTGCAGCACAAGGTTCCGGTGTGGTGCGGCGGGATGCTGGAATCGGGAGTGGGACGCGGGCACAATATCGCTTTGTCGACGCTTGAAAATTTTCGCTTGCCGGGAGACGTGTCGGCATCGAAACGTTATTGGAAAGAGGACATTATCGAACCCGAGGTGGAAGTCCGCGCCGATGGAATGATCGCCGTCAGTGACGCAGCCGGGACCGGCTACCAGGTGCGCGAAGATCTGGTGCAGAAGTTCACCGTGCGCGAGGAAACGTTTCGCGCGGGGAAGTAAACAGGCACCAGGTCCACGGGTGGTGCAACGGAGACGGGGCAAGCCCCGTCTCTACCCGGGCGTCCGTAGAGGATTCTTCCTTCTTCAGCAGTTCCAGCGCCTGGGCGAATGTCAGGTCCGAGGGAACCCGCTTGAAGCCGGTGAAAGTCTCCGTCGAATTGATGGAGAGATTCTTGAACAGGAGGATCTTTCCGGTGAACCTCACGCTCATGCTTGAAATTTCCCAGAGATTGTCGCCGAGCTCCTGTTGCTGAACCGTGAAGCGGCCGCCCGGATCAAGGTGTCCGAGAATTCCCCACCCGAAGCCGACTTCCTTGAAGAGAGTGCCGTCAATGCTGGCAAGGCGGTAATGGGCGGCGTCCACCAGCACGTAGCCCTGCATGCCGGTCAAGACCTCTTCTACGTGCGACGGCGCTTGGTAGTGGGGATTGGGCCGGAATTTCATTTTGACCAGAGTCTCGCCGGCCCGGCCAATGCCCTCCGAGCCCTGTTCTTCTCCGGCGTACTCGAACAGGAAGGCGTCAGGAAGTGCGCGCACAATGCGAAGAGTACGCTCGGCTTCGGCGCGCTCCTGGTCACGCTTCTTTTTTAATTCTTCGGGATGCTTGATGAAACGTTCGATGCGCGCCTCTTCCGCACGGCGCTGTTCGGGAGTGAGAGGTTTGCCGTTGTAGGCGATCACCAAGCCCGCAGTAGCCTCCTTGGTTTCGACATAGAGTCTGGTGGTGGATCCCTGGGGCGTGGTCTTGGTGCCGCGAAACAGGAAGCGGGCGCTGTCGTCATTGGCCGCGCTAATTTCGTTCTGCACTGCTTTGCGCACGAGTTCCGCCGGGTCTTGATACGACGAAACTGTTGCTGGCTGCCCGGCAAAACTGGTCGCGACGAGCACCAGAATCCAGGCGCCCGCGTGGGCGATGAAATTGCGCGAGATAGAGGCGTCGACCGCAATGACAGGACTGAGCACGTTATCCCCGTTGAGACATGGTAGCAAACCACAGGGTTGGATCGGGGTGAAGCTGCCCTTCCGGCTGCTGCTGTAAGCTCCTGATGGAGAATGATTTCCGGCTACTGCCATGAACCGTAAGCGGGCGGATGATTTACAATCGGTTTATTCGCGGCGAACAGAGCGCGAGGTGATGGAGGCTAAAACATGGATGCTCCGAAGACCGGAGAGTTTGCCCATATCGGCAAGTCGGTCGTAATCAAGGGAGAGGTGTCGGGCTCCGAAGACTTGTACGTGGATGGCGGCGTCGAAGGGAAAATTGAGCTCCGCAACCACAGTCTGACGGTCGGGCCGAATGGAAACATCAAGGCCGACGTCTCCGCCAAGGCCGTGGTGATTCAGGGTAAGTTGGATGGGTCCGTGAATGCCTCTGATCGCGTGGAGTTGCGAAAGGCGGCGGTGGTAAATGGCGACGTGACCACGCAGCGCATCGCCATTGAAGAGGGCGCCTTCCTGAAAGGGAAAGTTGATATTCAGAAAGAGGCCGGAAAAGCGGCGGGGCTCGCGTCTTCGTGAGTAACGGCGGGCGCAGGGATCGATGGCATCTGTTTCTGACAACGTAATGAAATTCTTTCGGAGCTCTTCGAACCAGACCGCGGGTTCCGCAGTCCCGCAGAAGATAACCCGCCGCTCGAGCGGTATGGCAGAGATTTCGCGGCTGCTCAATTCGCAGGAGTCGTTGTGTGTGCTTGACTTAGGTTCGACCTCCGCCAACAACATCCGCCTTTTCACCGGCAAAGGGCACAAGAACTACAGCGAAGATTTGTTGCGGTCGTCGCTCGACCCCGCCTTGCGCATTAAGGACGTCGACGGAAACTCGGTTGTGGATAGCAAGAAATTCCTGGACGAGAATGTGGTGTATGCGAACGCCAAGTTCGACGTGGTGCTTTGCTGGAATCTGCCGGATTACATGGAAGAGAGCCTAGTGAAGCCGACCATCGACCGTTTGTGGTCGGTGATGAAGCCGGGTGGATTGCTGCTGGCATTCTTTCACACACGCGATGCCGGCCCGGACTCGACCTGCTATCGCTATCACGTGACCGACACCGACCTGCTGGAGATGCAAGAGGCGAAGTTCGCACCGCCCGGCCGTCCCGCGTCCGAAAAGCAGTCCCCGCGCCTGCAGCGCGTGTTCAACAACCGGCACATTGAAAACCTCTTCCGGGATTTCGCTTCGATCAAGTTTTTCCTGGCGCGCGATGCGATTCGGGAAGTGCTGGTGGTGCGCTAACTGAGAGTACCCCTCCCCTCCCCTGCCTATTTGAATTCATCGAGTTACAGGCTGAAACGGCCAAAATCTATGGGTTCAAGGGAGTTAAAGTCAAAGTCTAGAAAGCAGAGGAGTTAGCGGTTGGTTGAACTCTATACCTTCCCCTTAGAGTCAGTTATGACTTACTAAGTGCGCACATTCTAAATTGTTACTCATACGGCCACGTTGGGCTATATTTCTATTGTAACTCCTGATGTCAACTAGTTGGCTGGTTTCAGGTCGGACATGCAGATCGGACAAGTTTTCACGTGAGCCAGGCGCGTCTTGTGAGCTTGCTGATACGCTTCCATTTCTTCTTTTTGATGCTTCCGCTTTGCCTTGGCTGAAAGCTTCGGCTTGACTTCATTGCGGTACAGAAAAGAAGTCCATGCCGCGTGAGCGCGGTTCTCGCGATCCTTTAGTTCTTTGTAGGCCGCGCATTCTGACTCAGGCATAGCATGATGATAATTGAAAAACTGAGTGATGCCGCTGCCGAGACGCGGCGAGCCGCGTCTCTACGACAAAGTGTGTTCGCCAGCCGTGGAGCCATTCCTGTTTTCGGCTAACTCTTGATAGGATATAGAGTCAGGCATCGGTTCCGCGCGACGTTTTCCCGCCAACCCCGCCAGGTCCGGAAGGAAGCAACGGTAACGGGCTCTTTCGTGTGCAGTGGAGCGCCGGTGCCTGGCTTTTATTTTGCCCGCTGCGCGAGCACGGTTTCGACACTGCCTCTTTCGTCATGACCAAACGTCTCTACTACGATAGTTCTGAAGTGCACGAATTCGATTCCGTGGTCGAAGACGTCGCGCCTCCTTCCGCTGAGCAATCGCGCCCGGCCGTCATCCTGCGGGAGACGGCGTTCTATCCAACCAGCGGGGGCCAGGTTCATGACACCGGATGGCTTACGCTCGAAGGGGCCGAGCGACTGCGGGTAACAGAAGTTGCGGATGCGGAAGATGGCAGGATTCTCCACTATCTGGAAGCGCCGCCGAAGTTGCCAGTTGCGGGGGGCAGGGTCCGCGGCAGCATTGATCTGGAACGCCGCCGCGACCACATGCAGCAACACTCCGGACAGCATGTTCTCTCGGCTGCTTTTGTTGAGCTCTATCAGATGCCGACCGTCTCGTTCCACATGGGCGAAGGCTATTGCTCGATTGATCTGTCGACGCCGTCGGTAAGTTCCGAGCAGATTGCGGGGGCGGAGAAGCGAGCCAATGAAGTTGTGTTTGAGAACCGTCCCGTGACGATTCGCTATGTTTCGCGCGCAGAGGCGGAGAAGCTGGGGTTGCGTAAACTGCCTCCGGCGGAGCATGACGAGCTGCGGCTGGTCGAGGTCGCGGAATTCGATCTGACGGCCTGTGGCGGAACTCATGTTAGCGCGAGCGGGCAGATCGGTTCGATACTGCTGCGGAAAACCGAGAAGGTGCGGCAGGGAACACGAGTGGAGTTTGTCTGCGGCGGTCGCGCAGTTCGCATGGCGCGGCGTGACTACAGCGCCCTTAGCGAGGCGGCCACACTTTTTTCGGCGAAGCTCTGGGATGTGCCGGAGCAGATTCGCAAGAGTGTCGAAGAGAGCAAGCTGTTGCGCAAGCAAAAGGATGATGCGCTCGATCAACTTGCCGAGCTTATGGCTTTGGCCGCGCTCCATAATCAGCCAGAGATCAACGGGCGGAAGATAATTGTGCGTGCGTTTTCCGATCGTGACATTGGCTTTGCCAAACTGTTTGCACAGAAAGTGACTCGAACGGCGACGCCGGCAATCGCGCTGGTAGCGGGCACTGTGGATACGCCGGGTCTGGTTTTCGCGCAGAGTCCTGCCGGCGCTGCTGATATGGGGGCGTTGCTCAAGCAAGTGTTGTCGTCCGTCGGAGGGCGGGGCGGTGGAAGCCGCGATTTCGCGCAGGGTGGAGTCCCGGCGGGCTGCAATATCGACGTCGAGCAGCTTTTGCAGCAGGCGGCGGGTACAATCGGAAGCTGACCCCGTACGGCGCACCATTTTTCGGGAAGGAAGTCATTGGGTGGAGGGACGGCGTCTCGCGCGCGGCAGTTGGGCGGCCGGGCTGGGCGCCCGGCTCTCCACGAGCAAGTTCATTCGATGCTGGAACCGCGGCTGATACTCGTTAACCTCCTGATCAAGCTGGGCGTGGCTGCGGCCGTGTCGAGCGCGCTGGTGCGGTCGAAAGAATTCAAGAGTCTGATCTTCCGCGAGCAGCGCGAAACCCGGCACAAAATTTATCTGGCGTTTTGGATGGCGATCCCGATCGCACTCGGCGTCTGGATACGATGCAGCGTCAAGAGTTTCATCGCCGGCGACCTCTCGCTTGAAACAGCGCTGCTGCTGGGCGTGATCGGAGGGCGCCTCTCGGGAGGGCTTGGCGGAGCGCTGATATCGCTGCCTGCGGCGTTTTACGGCGAATGGGCCAGCTTGCCGCTGAACGTGCTCGCCGGAATTATTGCCGGGCAGCTGCGCCGGGTCGCGCCCGAACAGGAAGACATCTGGTCATTCTCGCCGTTCATCGACCTCAGTCTCTATCGCTGGATTCGCCGTAACCTGCCGCGCCCGCGCGTGTTCGATTGGCAGATTGCTTTTTTCGTGACCATTGTTGGTTTGCGTTTCCTCCAGACTCAGATCTGGCACTTCTGGCCGAACTCCATCTTCAGCCTGGAAAGCCCTGGCCTGTGGGCGGAGGGCGGCGGCGGGACTCTGAACGGGTATCTGGTGGAGAGCGCGATCTACCTGACGGTGGTTATGGTGGTGGGCACGGAACTGAAAATCTTCAACAGCGTCCGCATCCAGATAAAGTTGGAAGAGCAGGAACGGCTGCTGCTGCAGGCACGAATGGCGGCGTTGCAGAATCAAATCAACCCGCACTTCTTGTTCAATACGCTAAATTCCATTTCGTCGCTCGTGCGCTTCGATCCCGATACGGCGCGGGAGATGATCCTGAAACTTGCTACCATTCTTCGCCGCCTGCTACACAGTACGGATTCGTTCGTCCCGCTGCGCGAGGAAGTGGAGTTCATCGACAATTATCTGGACATTGAAGTCGTGCGTTTTGGACGGGACAAGCTCAAAGTCATCAAGGACCTCGATCCGGCGTCTCTCGAGGCGATGGTGCCCAGCATGCTGCTGCAGCCGCTGGTCGAAAACTGCATCAAGCACGGACTTGCTCCGAAGGTCGAGGGCGGCAGCATTACACTGCGCAGCCGCGTGATCAAATCACGGCTGGTGGTCGAGGTGGAAGATGACGGCGTGGGGATGGGGGCAGCGCAATTGCTCGAACGTCCCGATGGTTTTGGGGGCATCGGAATCGGCATGGCCAACGTCGCGGAACGCCTGAAGGTGCTCTATGAAGATACCGCCAAGATGATGATCGAGAAACGCGAAGGCGGCGGCACGCTGATCCGGCTGCGACTGCCCATTCTGCCCAATCCTGAAGAGCTGATGACGACTACGACGATTGCTCCAGCACCCTTCGGTAAAAGTCTTCGTAAAGCGGAATGATCTTGCTGGAACAGTATTTTTCCTTGGCGCCGGCTCGCGCCCGTTTCCCCATGGCCCGCAGGGCGGATTCATTGCCCAGCAGATCGATCGCGTAACGCGCCATGGTGTCCACGTCGCCGACGTCGGCCATAAATCCGGTCACACCGTGCTCGATCACCTCCGGCACGCCACCGGTGCGGGTGGTGATCGGGACGACTTCACAGGCCATTCCTTCCAGTGCCGCGAGTCCGAACGATTCCAATTCGCTGGGCATCAACATCACGTCTGAGATGGCCAGTTTTTCGCGAATCTGATCCTGCTTCCCCAGAAACAGCACGTGCTCGTGAATGCCTTTTTGCACGGCCAGCCACTCCGCTTGGGAACGATCGGGTCCATCGCCAATCAGCAAGAGCTTGGACGGGATCTTCTTGTGCACGCGATCGAAGATTTCGATCACATCCAAAACGCGTTTCACGGGCCGGAAGTTGGAAAGATGCACCAGCAGCCGCTCGTCGTTGGAGACATACTCGCTGCGCTTTTCCAGCCATTCCGGTTTGCGCATGTACTCGTCGCAGTTCACGAAGTTCGGGATGACCTCGATGTGGTTCTTGATGTCGAAAATACTAATCGTGCGGTTGCGCAAGTACTGCGAGATTGCGGTCACACCGTCGCTCTGCTCGATGGAAAAGCGCGTGATCGGAAGATATGAACGGTCGAGACCGACCAGAGTGATGTCGGTGCCGTGCAGGGTCGTGACAAACGGCAAATTGCGTCGCGGCGGAGTTGCCGCCAGCATCTGTTTGGCCAGCATCGCGCTTACCGAGTGAGGGATCGCGTAGTGCACGTGCAGCAGATCGAGCTCATAGAGCTGCGACACCTCCGCCATGCGCGTCGCCAGCGCCAGATCGTACGGAGGATATTCAAACAACGGATATCGCGTGACCTCGACCTCATGATAATGAATATTAGGTTCCGGCCCGGTCAGACGAATGGGTTGCGAATAGGATATGAAATGAATCTCGTGGCCCCGGCGAGCGAGTTCAAGCCCCAGTTCGGTGGCGACAACTCCGCTGCCGCCGTAGGTTGGATAGCAGGTTATGCCAATCTTCATGCGCCTCCCGATGCGAGTCCAACGATATCATCATTGGATTCGGGGGAAGGGCTGGGGATGCAGGGAGGGAGTCAAAGTTACGATGGAGCGACTCGCGCCTCGCCGGTCTAGTCTTGGGGTGGCCGGGCGGGGGCGCCCGGCGCTCCATAGCGATGCTTGTTAGTCTCTGCTCGGTTTCTTCGGCGTCAGATCGCAGGCTTGTCGGACTCGATCCAGATTCAGCCCGGCGGGAGAAAACTCGGCGATCTGCCGGCCGCTCCGCGTGGGGAGTTCCACCTTGAAAACCTGGGCTCCGATCAGGCCCCGAACGGTGCCTTTGTCCATGGAGAGGAAGTGGCCGCGCATCCAGTTCCAGCCTTTGAAATAGTGCGTGTCGTCAATGCGGACCATGACTTGCAACTGGGGCTGTCCCCAGAAGCCGGGGCGGTTCGGTGGAGGGAGTCTGACTCCGGGATTAAAGTCCCCCAGCTTGAGCTTCCCGTCAACGCAAAACAATTCGACCCTCGGCTTGTAATCCGGGTCCTCACGAAAATAGTTATCCGACAGAAGCTCAAAACGCACTTTTTTCGCGCCCGTCATCTTCTCGATGGAGTCGAACTCCAGCCATTTTCCGCCGGCGCTAACGCCGTCCTGTTCATTCTGGTACGGTGTCATAGTGCCACGCTGGGCGCAGGCCAATGCCGCTGCGCCAATCACAAAGAACACCACAAAGAACAAAAGAACGGCTCTCCCCCTCAGCCCAGAACCAATTGCTTCACGAAACAAGCGCGATACTTTCACGATCTCCTCCAGACAAGTCACTCCCACATACTATTGAACCCCGAAACTGCCGGAAAGTTGTATGCAATGTTCTCAAGACTGGTAACCATCTTGGCGGACAATAGAATTGTCGAGGTGCATAATCAGAAGAGAGTATCGGATCCGAGAAGCACAAGACGATTCTCATGGAGCCTTTTGCGATGAATATGGTCGAGCAAGACTGGCCCGCCTTGCCGCTGGAGGAATGGGAAGCCACCTATCGGACGCTGCACATGTGGACGCAGATCGTGGGGAAAATCCGCCTGGGGCTCACCCCGCTCGTGAACCATTGGTGGAATACAGCGCTATATGTAAACACACGAGGCTTGACGACTTCACCGATTCCGTACCGTGGAGGCGTTTTTGAAATCCAGTTCGACTTCGTCCACCACCGCCTGGAGCTTCGAACGGGACGGGGCAGAGCCCCGTCACCACACAAGCTCTCTGCTCACATATCCGACGGTGAGTATGCCCTGGCGCTTTCCCCAAAATCCGTTGCTGCTTTTTATCGAGAGCTATTCTCGTTGCTGCATGGGGCCGGCATCGATGTCCAAATCAACCCCAAGCCGCAGGAAGTTCCCAATCCGATCCCGCTGGATCAGGATGACACTCACGCATCCTACGACCCAGAGTACGCAAACCGCTTATGGCGCATTCTGCTGTCGACGGACATTGTGTTGCAGGAGTTTCGCGCGCGATTCATCGGCAAGTGTAGCCCAGTCCACTTTTTCTGGGGCAGCTTCGATTTGTGCTGCACACGCTTTAGCGGACGACGCGCTCCTCCGCGAAAGGGCATCATCACGTCGGAAGCCTACTCGCATGAGTGCAGTAGTGTCGGCTGGTGGCCGGGCGGCGGGGACGTGGCGGGACCGGCGTTCTACGCCTACACAGCTCCTGAACCGCCGGGCTGTGGCGAGCAACCGGTTCGGCCGCCAGGTGTGTTGTATCCGAGCAAGCTGCGCGAGTTCTTGCTGATGTACGACGATGTGCGCCGCTCCGCGTCTCCACGCGACGAAATCCTGGAGTTTGCGCAGAGCACTTACGAAGCTGGAGCCAATCTTGCGGGCTGGGATCGGATTCTGCTTGAACGGAAACCGCCGTCTTGAGCGGAGTGAGCCCGAAATTGCTCTCACCACTCAATCACGATTCAAGCATGGTAACGCGTAAACCAAAATCGAATTTGGTCAACTGATATATTCTCTTCACTGGCTTACTGCCCGCCCGGATGGCGAAACTGGCAGACGCACGGGACTTAAAATCCCGGGTCCGTAACAGGACGTGACGGTTCGATTCCGTCTCCGGGCACCACAATCTCTAATGTTTACGATAGTTTGGTGAGGGTCGAGCATCGCGGCCCTAGCGTCCGGCAGGCGAAAATCGTCCCCAGCTTGTTCTCCTACCTTTATTGGGAACCCGAGCGTATTGACTGGCTTTCTTCAGGTTTAATCGTTTCGCCCGCGTCGCCAATTTCAACCCCATAGAACCAAGCCTCCGATCGTCATTCGACGCCTCGCTCCCTAAGTCTTACGGCCGTCTCTGACCCTAATCTGAGGCCGGTCTCTCCGCTCCTTCGGAACCGTCCCGCAACCGGTTGCTCGCTCCCGCATCTTAGCCAGAAAGGCGGGCCCACAAGAAACTGCGACCTCCGGAATCCGTCGATCCCGGAACTCCCTTACGCTTGCAGGTCAGTTACAGCTCGCGACGTCCCCGCACTATCTCACTGGGTCAAGAACGAGATGGACGTCCCGTACAAACCGTTTCCGCCTAAGTCGTACAAGTAGAAACTGACGTAGGGCCATCCAACGTACATGGTGTACGTGACGCCGCTGATCAGCGTCGCGTTGGGATGCAACGTAGCCGTCTTGTAGTCCGTAGAGAAAGTGATTGTCGCGGGCACAACATTGTTTGAGGGATCATACAGCACGAAGCTGGTGCTCTGATCGAACGATGCCGGATCCATTGCCTCGCTAAATGCGACCTGGACTGTAGTGTTGTCGGGAACGCTGTTTTGACCGTTTGTTGGGTTCGTCGACACGATCGTGGGCGCGACCAGACCGGTTCCCGTTCCCGTGGTGAATGACTGCGACGAGAAGCTGGACTGAGCGTTGCCGGTAATGTCCTTAACTCCCGTCACGTTGATGGTGTACACCGTGCTGGTGGCGAGCGGTACCAACGGCAGCAGTTGGATGCCCTGGTCACCGTCGTACAGCGAGACGGTGGCGGGGATGACCGAAGTGCCCTTCTTCAACGTCACGCCTGCGAGGGAAGCGCCGGAGATGGGCTCGTTGAACAGGATCTGCACGGGCGCATTGATGGGCACGCCCGTGACGCCGCTTGGCGGACTGACTTGCTGCACAACCGGGCCGGCGGTTTCCGTTCCGGTTCCGGTGTTGAAGGGCATGTAGAAGCCTGTCTGCGCATTGCCGGCGAGGTCGGTCAGATACTGACTCACGAGGCTGTACTGGCTACTGGCGGTCAAGGAGCTGGAGGGGACGACGAAGACCGTGGTCTGGTCGCTGCTCCACGAAATCGTCACCGGGATAAATGTCCCTCCGTAATACTGGCAAAGAGAGCCGGCATAGATGGTGCAGACACTGACAGTGGCGCCGTTAAGGCTGCCAATGTCGATGGGCTTGTTGAACTGCATGGCAAAGGTGGCATTCGTTCCCACCGTTTGTTGGTTCTGCACGCTGGGATTGACCACGGAAGGCGCATTGAAATCCGCGCCTGCCATGGTGGTGAAGGTTGTGGATTTGCTCGCGACCGCGACTCCGGCTTCGCTGGTTACGCCGTTGATGGCGATTGTCATTGCGGTACTCGAAGGCAGCGGAGCCTGCGGAACAATCATGGCGCGGGTCAAATCGGTCGTAAAGTTGATGGTCGATGGCACCTCGGTCACCGAACCTCCGCTCAACTGCACCGAAGTTCCGCTAACTGAGATGGGATTGATTGCCTTGTTGAAGCTGACGCTGACGCCGGCGTTGGTCCCGATGTTGGCGAATGCGTTCGGGGGCGCGAGCGCCGTAATCGTAGGCTTGGCCGTATCGGCGGCTGTGCCCGCGGTGAAGTCGTAGCAGAAGGGGTTCGGGTTCACCTGCACCACACTGGCCGTGTTGGTGACGCTGCTGATGCAAACCTGGTACGACGCGTTCGCCACCAGGTTGCTGGTGGGAGCGATGTTGATGACTTGACCGCCGCCCACTAGCGAGAGCGTCGGGTTAATCGCGGTGCCGTTCTGGGTCAGCGTCACGTTCGTGCTGTTGATTGTGCTCGACGCCAATGCCTGGTTGAACTGCACCTGGATGGGATTGGTATTGAGTGGCACATTGGTTGCGCTCCCAAAAGGATTGACAGCCACAACGGCTGGCCCGACATTCGCGAGCGATTGAGCAACGTTGAACGGTCCCGAGTAGTACTGTATGTAGTTGCCGTAAATGTCCTGCGCGGTCGAGTCGAGGAAGACTTGAATTGACGCGCCGGCGGTAAGGGCGGATCCGGGCGTGAATTCGACGCTCTGTCCGTTGCTGGCGACGTTGGTGGTGCCCGAGAAGATCACTCCGTTTTGTGAAACGTGCAAGGCGTTGTTAATCGTGCCCGCATTCATGGGGGCACTGGTGAAGAGCGTGATTACCGTGTTCGCGGGAGCGGGGGTTGCGCCGGGTCCGGGACGCATGCTGACCACGTAGGGCGATGCGATTGAAGACGCCGCCATGGTAGTGAACTGGCTGGTCGTATTGGCCAGCGCGTTTCCGGAAAGATCCTTAATCAGGTTTGTGGCCGTGACGGTAAGGGTGGCACCCGCGGGCAGGGTAGAGCTGTTGTAGTTGAGGACGACGGTGCGGTTGTCACCAGAGATAGAGGGGGCCGGGTTGAGCGGCACGTCTCCATTCAGCAAGTTGACGCTGCTGGCAGTTATCGTCGCCGGGTTGATGGACTTCGAGAACGTCAGCACGACTTGCGTGTTCAGACCGGCGTTGGTGGTGCCGTTCGCCGGGGTGATGGTCACTGTCGGAGCCGTGCTGTCCGCTGTGTTGGCGGTCGTGAACGTGCCGCCGTCACCATATCCCGGATTCCCCGCTTCGTCCGCTAGTCCGTTGACGTACATGTGCATCGGGGTAAGGGCGGGGTACTTGGACAGCGGCGTGAACGTTACAGCCGCTCCATTCACGCTGTAGCTCCCCGCTACAACCTGGACGGGATTGGTGCCATCGACATACACATAGACGGTATTAGGGTTCACCGTGGCCGCGTTGATGAGGTTGCTCATGGTGAAGGTGACTGGGCTCGTTACCGAGATGCCGCTGACTCCACTCGCGGGGCTGGTCGAGACCAGGGTGAACGATCCGTTGCCGTACCCGGTCGTGCCCGTCGTGAACGTAGTGTTGGAGGTTACGACCGAGTTGCCTTCCGTGTCCTTAAAGCCGCCGACTGACACGTTGTAAACCGTGTTAGGGTTGATAACTGCGGTCGGCGCCAGTACGAAGGTAAGGGTGACACCGTCGCCGGCCAGAGTGACTGTGCCCGCGATGATGTTGCTGCCTTGCATCACCGTGATCGAACTGTTGTTGATCGTCGTGGGATCGATATCGTCGGTCATCACCGCGACGACCTGAAAGTTCTCAGGCACCCCGGGCTGCCCGTTGCTTGGATTGATCGTGCTGACCGTGGTCTGGGTCGTGTCCGAACCGGAACCAGTCACGAAGGTGCTTTGGTAGCCAGAGCCATAGTTGCCGGCAACGTCGTAGTACGACGCGCTATATGCTACGCGGATTTGGTACGAAGCGCTTGGCGCCAGTGCCGAACCGGGCGTGATGGTTGCCGTCAGTCGGTCGGCGGACATGCTGACCGTCGCCGGGACATACTGGCCGGTGGCATTGTTGTACAACTCGACTGAACCGCTGTAGTACAGTTCGTTCGAGCTGCTGACGACGCTGAGCGGATTGAGGCGCTTGTTGAAGACGATGCGCGGCGCCACGTTGGTGCCGATGCCGGTCATGTTCGGCGCCGGATCCGACAGGGCCACCGACGGATTGAGCAAGTCGAACGTTGGGCCGGCTGTGAAGGTATTCGTGACCGTGCTCGTCATTTGATTGCCGGCCGTGTCTTTGACTCCGGTAATGGTCAGCGTGTAGTTGGCGTTGGCCAGTAATGGCAGGGCCGGCGTCAGAGTCAGCAATTGGCTGGCATCAGTAAACGTCGGAGTGACCGCGACCGCGTTGCCACCCGTCTTGAGCGTGATCTGGCCAATGCTGGTCGGCTGAATCGGCTGGCCGAACAGAATTTGGACCGGTGCATTCACGGGGACCTGGGTTTCGGTGTTCTCCGGGCTGGTGTTGATAACGGTCGGCGGGTTGGTATTGGCGACGAATGACGTCGTGAAGGACACCTCGAAACGTGTCTGCGAGTTTCCGGCGAGGTCGGTCAGGGAATAGCTTCCCAAGCTGTAATAGGTTCCGACGGCCAAGGGGCTAGTGGGCACGATGAAGATCGTGGTCTGATCAGCGCTCCACGAAACCGTCGCCGAGACTAACTGACCCCCATAATATCCGCAATACCCGTAGAAATAACCCGTGCAGACGCCTACCTGCGCACCGTTCATGCTGCCAATGTCCATCGGCTTGCTGAATTGCATACTGAACACGGAGTTCACCGGAACATTCGTCTGTCCGTTCAGCAAGCTGGGATTGATCACGTAGGGCGCGTTGAAGTCGGGCTGCGCCGAGGTAGTGAAGTGAGTTGTTGTTGCAGCCACTGATTTGCCCGCCTCGCTCGTCACACCGTTGATCGCAACCGTCATTACCGTGCTTAACGGCAGCGGGGCCAGCGGGATGATCGACACGCGTGTGTAGTCGGGGCTGAAGCTGATACTCGACGGCACTTCGGTCGTCGAGCCTGCGCTCAACTGGATTGTGCTTCCGGTCACCGATATCGGATTGATCGCCTTGTTGAAGTTCACGGAAACCGGGGTGTTGGTGCCAATGTTGGCAGAGTTGTTGGTTGGCGCCTCAGACACGATCGTCGGCGCGGCGGTGTCAACGGCCGTGCCCGCGGTGAAGTTGGGGACGGTGTAATTCACCGGCACGCCGTCCGTGTTGGTCACGGCACTGCTGATATTCACACTGTAATAGTCTCCAGGAGTCAGGTTGCTTGTGGGAGCGATGTTGATTACTTGTCCGTTGCCCACGAGCGAAAGTGTCGGGGTCAGGTAAATCCCGGCACTGTTATCGTACAGGGTCACGTTCGTGCTGTTGATCGTGCCAGCTGCTAGGGCTTGGTCATACTCCACTTGGATGATGGTGTTCATCGGCACATTGGTGGCCCCGTTTAGCGGATTCACTGCCTGCGCGCTGGCCGCGGTGTTAGTGGGAGATCTGGCTACGGTGAACTGTCCCGGGAAGCTGGACAGCGGGACATTGGCGGCACTCAATGCTGACGAATCCAGGAAAACCTGAATCAAGTCGCCCGGATTGAAGGAGTTGCTCGGCGTGAACTCAATCGCCTGCGCGTTGCTGAACAGCTGCACCGCTCCCGAAACCAGCGCTCCGTTATCGGTAACGTGCAGGGCTCCAGTGATGGTAGCGGGATTCATCGCGGCGCTGGTGAATAACGTGATCACCGTGTTGGCCGGGACATTTGTCGCGCCGTTTCCGGGACGCATTGTCTCCACGGAGGGTGCGGTATTCGAGAGCGCCGTGGTCAAGGTGAACTGGCTGCTGATGTTCGCCAAGGCGTTGCCCGACAGGTCCAGAATGCCGCTGGTGAGTTCGATGGTGATGGTCGCGCCCGTCGTCCAACCGCTGGCACCCGGATTCAAAATGACCGTGCGATTGTCCCCGGATATGGTGTAACCGTAATTGACCACAGCATCGCCGTTGAACAGTGCCAGCGTGTTTCCAGTAATGGTGGACGGGTTGATCGACTTCGAGAAGGTCAACACGATCTGGGTGTTTAGCCCAACGCTGGTGGTGCCGTTGGTCGGCGAGATGGTCACTGTCGGAGCCGTGTGGTCCACTGTGTTGGCAGTCGTAAACGAGCCCGCGCTGACATATACCGGATTGCCCGCCTCGTCCGTCAATGCATTCACATACATGCCTATTACCGTGTTGCCCGGGTACGGGGTCAGGGGCGTGAACGTCACCGCCGCGCCACTCACGCTGTAGCTCCCCGCCACAATCTGACCGGTCGCGTTGACGTAGACGGTATTCGGATTCACCGACGCCGGATTGATCAGGTTGCTCATTGTGAACGTGACAGGGCTGGTTACCGATACGCCGGTGGCGCCGTTCGCCGGACTCGTCGAAACCACGGTGAACGATCCATTGCCGTATCCGGTCGTGCCGGTAGTGAACGAACTGTTAAAGGTCGTGACCGCATTGCCTTCCGTGTCCTTAAAGCCGCCGACCGACACGTTGTAGACCTTGGAAGCGGTGAGCGCCACGCTGGGCACAAAGGTGAGGGTGACGCCATCGCTCGCCAGCGTGACGGTTCCGGGGATATTGGTGGTGCCTTGCTTGACCGCGATGGAGCTGTTGGTAACCGTCGTGGGATCGATGTCGTCACTCATCACCGCGGTGACGAGGGTGTTGAGAGGAACTCCAATCTGAGTTTTGCCGGGATTGATCGTGCTGACCGTGGTGGCAGCGGTATCGGCATTAGTTCCCGTGTAGAAGGTCGTGTTCGAGGCGTAGCCGCCGTTACCCGCAATGTCGGTGTAGCAATAGCAGAGGCTCACGCTGTAGGAGGTATTCGGCAGCAGCGGCGCAGTTGGTGTCAGGGTCGCGCTTAAGCGGTCCGCCGAAACCGTCACGGCGGCGGGGATATTCACCCCCGAATCGTTATAAACCAGGCTCAGCGCCCCCGGAATCGTTAGCCCATTTATCGGCTCGCTGAACGTTATGTGCGGCGTCACGTTCAAACCAACGCCAAACGTACCGCTCGGCGGATCTACGAGCACCACAGAGGGACCGTTCGTGTCGCCGGTGGTCCCGGTCGTGAAGCTGAAGTTGCCCGGGTTGGTCAGTGGATTGCCGGCCGTATCGGTGATTTGCGCGCTGTAACTGACGGTGTAGCTAGTACTGGCCGTCAACGGATTGATGGGCGTAAAGGTGACGCTCTGGTCGTCGGTGGAGTAGGTGAAGTTCCCTGCCACAGTATTTCCGCCGGTCTCCATATAGAGGCCGGTCTGCGCTGTGATCGGATCAATCGGCGTATTGAATTGCAAAACCACTGGCGTTGCACCCGCGTTCCCGTTCAACGGGATATTGGTGTCGCCATCGACGGGGCTGGTACCCGTTAGGGTCGGTCCCGCCGTGTCGTTGCTGAAGGCGGTAGTGAAGACGTTGTTCGTGTAGGGCAGGCTATTGCCGCAGGTATCCTGGATGGAGGTTGAGTAGCTCAATTGCGCGTAAAACTGCCGGCCGGCCGGCAGCGATTGGCTGGGGACGATCGTCGCAATCGTGCCCGAGGCATCCACGCTGATGGTGCCCGGTATTCCCTGGCCGGTGACTGTATCGTAAAGGTACACACTGCCCGAAGACCCAAGCGTGAACGTGGTGCGACTCATGGGCACGCTGAACTGCATCTGGACCTGGGTATTGAGCGGCACGTTGGTGGCGTACGCAACGGGGCTGATTTGCACCACCGTCGGTGCGTTCGCAGTACAAGTCTGAACAAACATTCCGTTCTTCACGGTCAGAGTTTGCGATCCCGTCTGGATCTGCACCGTGTTGGAGCTGTTCGCGGCGCCGGATGTGACCAAATTTGCGGTCAGACTGGTGGCGCTGTTGACGGTCACCGGACCGAACCCGCCTACTGCGCCCCCTCCCACCGCAATCCCCGGTCCGAAGCTGGCCTTCGTCGTTCCGCTGACCCAGTTGGTGAATGCTCCCGTGACGCTCACGCTTTCGGACTGCGTCGGCTGAATGGTATTTGGGTTGATCAGTGTGACCGCGGGCACTCCCGCGATCACGGTGAACGGTGTGGTTACCACTTCCGCGCCCGTGGTGATGGTCACGTTGCGTGACCCAGTGACAGCCACGTTATCAATCGTGATGGGCACCGACGCGCTTGTCGGGCCATTCACAATCAGCGTCCCCGGAGTGATGTTGGCTCCAAAATTGACCGCCGTGGCCGGTCCGAAGTGGGTGCCAGTCCCAGTGATCACGATCGTCTCGCTCGATCCCTGGTGCGCCGAAGCGGGGTTGAGCACGGCCGTCACTGAGCTGCCGGTGCCAGTGCCGGAGAGTGCAACCAGCAACGGATTGGGGTTGCCGGCATTGGCGACAGTGAGCGCGCCGATGATAGTTCCGGAGATGGTCGGCGCAAACTGGATCTCGATAGTGCAATTCTTACCCGCCGCTAGCGTGCCGCCCGTAAGCGAGCAGGTGGTGCCAGTGGACTGGATTTGGAAATCGCCGGAGGGGACAACACTGTTTAGAGCTATCGGGCTCGTGTAGTTGTTGGTGATTTTGATTGCTTTCGCCGTGCTGGTCGTGCCTATCGACTGCGAGGTGAAGGCCAGCGTCGTGGGAGCAACCGTCAGGTCAGCCAGTGACGTGCCACTCACATTAACCAGTTGCGGGCTGTTATTGCCGGTATAGGGGACGGCGGCCGATCCGCCAATGCTGCCCACAAATGTGGGGTTAAACGTGATGCCGAACGTGCACGTGCCGGCCACTGCGAGCGAGGACGGACAGAGATTGTTGACGATTGCATAGTCGCTGCTTGCGGTAATCGTTCCCATCGGGAGCGCAGCGCCGCTGGTGTTTGTCACCGTAATGGTTTGGCTGGCGCTGATCCCGCCCGTGACCACTTTAAAAGTGAGGCTGGTCTTGCTCAAGGAGATCGGGGTGGTCGAGCCGCCCGACGCTGCCGATGTTAGCTTCACCACCAGCGGAACACCATTGGCTGCGTTATCGGTAATGATAATGGCGCCGTTGTCAACCGCCGCCGTAGGCGTCACCTGCACGCCCACCGTGCAATTTCCTGTTTTAGCGGCAAGAGGCGTCGTCAAACATGTTCCCGTGCTACTGAGCGTGAAGTCGCTACTTGGCGTGATAGTGTTGATGGTGACCGCGCTCGACGAGGCATTAGAGATCTTGAAGGTCTTCGCTGCACTGGTCGTCCCGATTGTCCCCAGGGTAAAACTCAGGCTTGCCGGCGCGGTTGTGACCGGAGCCACGCCGCTTCCAGTAAGGCCAACAAATGCCAGCAGATTTTTGGCATTGTCGTATATGCTCGCCGCACCCGTAATGGATCCGATGACCGTGGGGGTAAAAAATATGTTCGCCGTACAGGTACCACCGCCTCCTGCGACACTGCCGCTGCAGTTATCGGTCTCAGTGAAGTCGCCGCTCGTCACAAAAGCGACGGGCACGGACGTCGCACCGTTGTTCGTGATCGTCACCGGCTTCGAAGCGGTCGTTACTCCGACGATCGTTTTCGAAAACGCGATGCTCGCCGGCGAAACGACGATCTGCGCCCATGAGTTCAGGCTCGCGGTCACAAACAAAGCCGAGAGCAACAGGGCTCTCTGAAACTGCTTGGCGACGCAAGACGCAGAGGTATTCACAGCGATAGCGGTGAAGCGCATGGGGTGGTCTCTCCTGGAAACGAGCAGCGATTTTGGTTTCGTATCTTCCGCGGAACTCGGAGGGGGAAAACAGCCCGCGAACGTGAACGAAATTAGTTACCGACCGGGTTGCAGTGTACAGAGCACGTTGGGAGAATGCAATCGCATCGTGAATTTTTTTGTGGAAAACTTAGTAAGCCCGCAAAGATTTGCAACTAATGCGGAAATCCAGAGGCAACTTATTAGATTTCAGACCTCGCCACCCGCGTCATTAGTTCGTCTATGGCCTTTTGTGGCGACTTACCGTTTTCGAGGATGGCGAACATCTGTTCGGTGATGGGCATCTCGACGTTCTTCTTGCGGGCTAAACCAACCGCGGCCTTGGTGGTGAAAATCCCTTCGGCGACTGCCCCCCGCATGTCGGCAATGATGTCGGGCAGTTTGCGGCGCTTGCCTAGTTCAACTCCAACGCTGCGGTTGCGCGAGAGATCTCCGGTGCAGGTTAGAACCAGATCGCCCAGGCCGGCGAGTCCAGCCATGGTATCGAGGCGGCCACCGCAGGCCACCACCAGGCGCGCCATTTCGGCGAGACCTCGCGTGATCAGCGCCGCCACCGAGTTGTGTCCGAGGCCGAGCCCATCGCAGATGCCGGCGGCGATCGCGATGACGTTCTTCAAGGCGCCGCCCAACTCCACCCCTATCACGTCGTCGTTGGTATAGACGCGAAAGCGGGAATCGTTGAACGCTTGCTGCACGGCGCGCGTCACTTGGGCGTCGACGGATGCCACGGTCACGGCCGTCGGATCGCCGCGTGCCACCTCTTTGGCAAATGACGGGCCACTGAGCGCTGCCACGCGCGGCGTGAACTTGCGGCTTCCCAAGACATCGCCAATCACTTCCGTCATGCGCAGCAGAGTCCCGTCTTCGAGTCCCTTGGTGCAGCTGACGAAAAGCGTCTGGGGGCGGAGCGCCGGCGCCATGCGCTCGAATAAAGCTCGACAATGCTGCGAGGGCATGACGCTGACGACGATCTCCACGTCGTCGAGCGCCTGGTCCAGATCGCTGGTCGCTGCAATCGATTCTGGCAGGATGAACCCGGGCAGGAAGCGTTCGTTGATTCGGTCTGTTGCGATGCTCTCGGTAACTTCAGGTTCGTTGGCCCAGAGGCGGACATGATTAGTTCCACTACGTCCCAGGACTATGGCCAGCGCCGTGCCCCAGGCGCCTGCGCCGATGACGGCAATGCGGCTCATTTGCGGGTTGCTCCTAAGGTTTCTGACTTTGTTTCTTTACTTACTCCCCAACTTTGATTCGGTTCCGGCGGCGAGACGGCCGATGTTTTGACGATGTCTCCAAATTACGAGCGCCGAGACCAAGGCGATCAAAACGAGTTGCCGCGGGTCCACATATTCGTGGAGGGCCCATGCCAGCAGCGGAAAAGCTGCCGCCACAGCGACGGAGCCGAGCGAGACGTAACGGAAGGCGACGGCGATGATCAGGAACAGGACCACCATGCACAAAATGGATTTCGGTGTGAGCAATATAAAAGCCCCAAGACTGGTGGCGACGCCCTTGCCGCCGCGAAACTTAAGCCAGACGGGGAACAGATGGCCGAGCACGGCGAAGAGCGCTGCCGTGGTCATGATGAGTTGCTGATGCGGTCCGCTGAACAGCGTCCGCGCCAGCACAACTGCAGCCAGACCTTTGGCCGCGTCGAGAAGCAGAGTCGCAACCCCGAGTGCGGGCGATTTGCGGGCAACATTGGTCGCGCCAATGTTGCCGCTGCCCATAGCGCGCACATCCTCGCCTTTGAAAATTCGCACCGCCAGGTAGCCAAACGGGATGGATCCCAGCAGGTAGCTCACGGCAGCGGTGATGAAATACGGATACATGTTCGTTGCTGTCTATCTAAACTAGCCGGGGAGCGCCCAGAGCTCCACTAACTACTACGCAGCGCGAAGCGTTGCAGCTTCGTGTACTTCGATCCCGCCGGTGAAAGCCGGCTCTGATAGAGAATAAACTCGCGGGCCGTCATTTTACCGAAATCGAGTTCGCCCATCATCGCGAGACGCTTTTCGAGCATAGCGAACGTCGCTTTGGGGCCGTCGGCTTTGCGCGCTTTCGGCGAGCCCGAGCTTCTCCCAGCGCCGGCGCGCGCCAGAGTCAGATGTGGGCTGTAAGGGCGGTCTTCACGCGGAATGCCGAGTTCGGCTATCGCAATGTCGATGCTCTCGGCCAGTTCCACCAGTTGCGGTCCGGTGTGAATTCCGATCCAGAAGACGCGCGGCGCCTTTGCGGTCGGAAAGAATCCATATCCGCCAGCGCGAATCTCGAACGCGTCGCCTTCGACTCGCCGCAAACGTTCGGTGATGGCCTCGACCGGCTCCGACGGTTGTTCTCCAATGAACTTCAAAGTAATGTGCAGCGACTCGGAGCGCACCCATCGCGCATCCGGCGCGAAGCCCTCGACGCCTTCGAGAAACCGCTCAATTCGGGCGCGGACTTCAACGCCGAGATCGATGCCGATGAATATTCGCATCTCTTAATAACAGCGTCCTCACAACAGCGCCCTGCGGATCATCTCCAACGCCTGTTGCGTCGCGAACTGGCGGATACGCTTGCGGTCACCGGGAAAATTACGTTCGACCACCTGCGTGCCTTCTTCTCCCGCGAGCGCGATATAAACCAGGCCCACGGGCTTCTGCTCGGTTCCACCGGTTGGACCGGCAACTCCAGTGATTCCGACTCCGTAGCTCGCGAGGCAGCGCTTGCGGATGCCTTCGGCCATCGATGCCGCCACTTCGCGGCTCACCGCTCCGTGTTGGTTGATAAGCGCCTTGGGAACGTTCGCAAATTGCGTTTTCAATTCGTTCGAATAGACTACGGCACCGCCCAGAAAATAGCGCGAGCTGCCGCTGAGCGTAGTGATGCGCTCGGCCAACAGCCCTCCAGTACAAGATTCGGCCACGGCCAGCGTCATGCTGCGCATCTGCAGCAGATAGCTGACGATCTGCTCGATGGTCTCACCTTTGCGCGAGAAGATGGCGTCGCCGAGTTCGTCCTCGATTTTTTCAGCGAGTTCTTCGACGCGGGTATCGGCCTCCGCTTGCGAATCCTTCCGGCAACGCAGATGAAGTTGAATCTCGCCCCCGCCCGCGAGGATAGTGGTCTGCACGTCGCCATAAGTTTTGTAGATCGGCGCAACCCGCGCGTCCACTTGCGATTCTGGCATCATCGCCATTTTGAGGATGCGAGTGGCGATGTGCTGAACGGGAATTCGGGCGCGCAATCGCGGGATGCATTCGGTTTCAAACAGCGCCTTGAGTTCGTGAGGCGGCCCGGGAAGAAGCACGAGTATTCGTTCCTGGCCATCATACTTTCCGGCGATCCACTGGCCGGGCGCGGTGCCGAGCGGATTCGGCAACACCGTTGCGCTGGTCAGGATGTCGGCCTGCTTGGCATTGTTGACGGACATCTTCGTACCGCGCTTGGCGAAGCGCTCTTCGAGCTTCGCGATGAGCTCGGGATCGCGTTGCAGTTTCAAACCGAGAGCGTCGGCCACCGCTTCGCGCGTCAGGTCGTCTTCAGTAGGGCCGAGGCCCCCCGTGAAAATGATGATATCGGAACGCCGCATGGCGAGTTTGGCGGTTGCGGTTAATCCTTCGGCGTCGTCTCCCACAATGCACTTGAAGCGCACTTCAACGCCCAGGTCGTTCAGTTTTTCGGTGAGGTATAGCGAGTTGGTGTCGCGGCGATGGGGAGTAAGCAACTCAGACCCAACCGCGATAATCTCGGCGTTCACGGGTAAAAGTGTAAATGATAGGGAGGTGGTAGGTGTGGTGGCATGATGATTCGCACAATGGAGAGACGGGCGCCCTCGCCCGTCCAGCCGGGCGAGACGCGTGGCGCTCCACTTGGATCTTGGATTATCTGGCGGGTTGTTGCTGCGTCATGCAGTGTAGCGCGCCGAATCCCCAGATGAGATCGCCGCAATAGATCGGCACGATTTCGCGTGTGGGAAAAACTTCCGCGAGCGTGTTGAGCGCAATGCGATCGTTCGGATCGTCGAAGACCGGCGCCAGCACAGCGCCATTCGCAATATAGAAATTCGCGTAGCTGGCTGGCAACTGGCGGCCTTCGAACGCGACTGGGCGCGGCATGGGAATTTCGACGATCTCGAGTTTCTGTCCGTCGGAGGTGCGTGCGTTTTTAAGGCGACCAAGGTTCGCATGCAAGGCGGCATAATTCTCGCTCTGCTCATTCTGCTCGATCACGGTGACGACGGTATTGGGAGCGACGAAGCGTGTGAGGTCATCGACGTGGCCATGAGTGTCGTCACCGGCGATGCCGCTATCGAGCCAGATGACGGACTGCACACCAAAATAGTCGGCGAACATTTGCTCGTAGGCCGCGCGGTCCATGGGCGGGTTGCGCTGCTGGATGGTGGAAAGCAAGCACTCCTCAGTGGTAATCAGAGTGCCGCGTCCGTTGACGTCGATCGATCCACCTTCGAGCACGACGCGGTATTTGTCTTTGAACGAATCAACGACGAATGGGTGCACGACGCGAACGCCGGCGGATTGCGCCATGCGCTCTCCAACCTTTTCGTCGAAACTGTAATTCGGATACTTGGCCCACGCGTTAAACTGAAAGTGCAGAGCGAGCGGCTCGGAATCTAAGTGATCGGCAGGCGGCGTCAGGAAAATGCAGCCGGAATCGCGCGTCCACACGCGATCGGTGCGCCAGCGGTGAAAGCAAACATTATCGGAAAGCGCGCCCGCTTTTTCGAGCACCGTGCACGCGCGCTTCTCCCAACTCGCGTCATTGACGATCAGATTCACAAGCTCATGCCGCGCCAGGTTGCGGATGATCTCGGCGTACACCCACGGGATCGGATCGAACTTACCCGGCCAGTCGCCGCGAAAATGTGGCCAGGCGATCCATGTGGATTCATGAGGCTCCCATTCGGCGGGCATACGGTATCCCTGTGCGGCGGGGAGAAGCTTGGCGCGCGTGGCGGATGGTCGGGCCATTGTTCGCCTCGTCACTTTCCGTCAAGCATGCGGCTGGTGATGGGAGCGTAACTGTCGATGCGACGGTCGCGCAGGAAGGGCCAGTTGCGGCGAATGTCCTCCAACTGATGCAGGTCGACTTCGCCGAACAGAATTTCTTCTTTATCGTGCGAAGCTTCCGCGAGCACGCGCCCGAAGGGATCGCAAAAAAATGAGGCGCCCCAAAATTCAAGGCCTTTGCCGGGAACGGAATTGCCGCGGATGTCACCAGTCTCAAAGCCGACGCGATTCACCACGCCGACATAAACGCCATTCGCAATCGCATGCGCGCGCTGGATGGTGCGCCAGGCATCGTGTTGCGCCTCGCCGAATTCAGCCTTCTCCGCGGGATGCCATCCGATGGCCGTGGGGTAAAAAAGAATGCTTGCTCCCTGCAATGCCGTGAGGCGCGCGCCTTCGGGATACCACTGGTCCCAGCAGACGAGTGTGCCGATTTTTCCGGCGGAAGTATCGAAGGCCTTGAAGCCGAGATCGCCGGGGGTGAAATAAAATTTCTCGTAGTAGAGCGGATCGTCGGGAATGTGCATCTTGCGGTAGATGCCGCGCAACACACCACCCGAATCGAAGATCGCGGCCGTGTTGTGATAGAGGCCGGGCGCGCGCTTCTCGAAGAGCGACGCGATCAGCACGACTTTATTCTGCCGGGCCGCGGCGGCGAGCTTCTCCGTGCCCGCGCCGGGAATCGGCTCCGCGAGATCGAACAGAGCGGCGTCTTCGCGTTGGCAGAAATACTGCGTCTGGAAGAGTTCGGGCAGGCAGACGACGTCGGCCCCCTTTCGTGCTGCCTCCGCGACGCGATCGAGCGCCTTGGCCAGATTGTCGGCAGGATCTGGGCCGCACGACATCTGGATCAGGGCGACGGTGAATTTGTCTCGCACTCCGACTCCGTGAATTTCGTAAAGTTTGTCATACCGAGCGAAGTGAGGGACCCCTACTCCCTCCAAACGGTCTGGGCGAGTAGGGGTCCTTCGCTTCGCTCAGGATGACAATTTCCAGAGAGCGTTGTTTAATGCAACAACCCGGCGTGACTTCAACACGCGTTCTAGGATATCAAAGTGCTCGACGCGGGCGCGATTGTTACGGCACTGTGAAACCTGGTCGCCGCGTTTCCCTCGCTTCTAGTAAATTGTTTCTTCAGTCAAAATTCATTTTTTATTCGGGAGGTTCGTCCTTTGAAGCAGAAAAGTGTCGACAAGCACGGCAGTCATCACGATGGCACTCACGAGGAAGGCGCGGGGATCGACCGCAAGCTGCACGATCCGGTGGCCGACCGTCTGATTCCGCTGGAGCCGCTCGATCTCGGGAACATTCATTCCATCGACGACCTGGTGCGCGCGATGTCCAAGACGGCGTTTACCGGCCGCCAGCTCGGCGAAGCTGCCGATGTGCTGGAGGCGATGGCGCGGGACAAAGACTGCTTCGTCGTCATGACTCTCGCTGGCGCGATGACCGTCGCCAAACAAGGTCTGGTGATTGCCGAGTTGATCGATCGCGGTATTGTGAACGCGATTGTTTCGACCGGGGCGCTGATGGCGCACGGGCTGGTCGAAGCAACCGGGCGCGCTCACTTCCGGCACAATCCCGAGCTCAGTGACGAGGAACTCTACGAAGCCGGGTACAACCGCGTCTATGACACGCTCGAGCCCGAACAGAATCTCGACGACGTGGAACGCGTGATGGCCGCGGTGTTTGGCGGATGGGACGCAGACGAAGTGATGTGCTCGTATAAGTTGAACCGTGCGATTGGGGCGCATCTTGCGAAGCGCGCCAAAGGAGAGCGCGGCATTCTGAAGTCTGCCTACGAAAAAAATGTTCCGGTATTTGTCCCGGCGTTCTCCGACTCCGAACTCGGCCTCGACTACGCGTTGACCAACCGTGAGCGCGACAAAAAAGGGAAGGCGCGATTCCGCTTCGATCCCTTTGAAGATCTGGAGCACTTTGCGGCAACCTTGCTGAAACAGAAGCGGCTGGGAATCTTCACCATCGGCGGAGGCGTTCCGCGCAACTGGTCGCAGCAGTTCGGGCCGTTCATCGAATTGCGGCACCGCCGGGGCGGGGAAGACCTGCCGCTGAAGCGCTATCACTACGGACTGCGCATCTGCCCGGAACCGGTGTACTGGGGCGGGCTTTCGGGCAGTCCCTACAGCGAGGCGGTTTCGTGGGGAAAGTTTGTGCCTCCGGCAGAAGGTGGAAAGTTTGGGGAAGTGTTTGTGGACGCTACAGTAGGCTTGCCGCTGATCGTTGCGGCCGTGCTGGAGCGGCTGGAGAAGAAACCAGCTGCGAAGAAGACGATTGCACAAATCGCGAAGTAGAGACGCGGCAAGCCGCGTCTCTACGATACATGGCTGGTCAGTCCCAGCTCGATCAGTCAAAAATGAGCACCGCCGCCGCAATCACCGTAGTCCACAGCCCGCGTTTATCGCCGACCGCCGATTGCGTCACATTGGCCGTGCGGACGATCTTATTAGAGATGCGATAGATCTCTTTTTTCTCGTCCCACGACCGGTCGGAATCAAACTCCACGTTGAGAGTGGTGGCCAGCATTTCGGCGGCGAGTTCTTCCGCGTAATCTCCGGCGGCGTCTTCTGTCTCGCCGAACGAGTGGTGCTCGCTCAGATATCCATAGGTGTTGCGATCGGCAGGGATGGCGACGCCAATCGAGGAGGCCAGCAGGCGGTGCGGCTCGTGCGTGGAGTTTTCGGCAACCACCGAAAATACGACTTCTCCGGGGTGCAGATATGTGAGTCCCTGCGAGCGTGGGACCAGTTTGCAGTTGGGCGGAAAGATGGAAGACACACGCACCAGGTTTTGTGCCGCGATGCCGGCGTCGCGCAAGGCGAGTTCGAAGGAGGTGAGGCGCTCCCGATGTTTCCCCACTCCCTTGGTGAAAAAAATCTTCTTGGGAACCATGTCCTTGCCCAATTCAGTTTCCTCCAGGAAATTTTGAGTTGATCTGAAGGGGCAAATCTAACACAGCGATTTGTGAAGATTGTATGAAAAAAGAGTAAGAGCCAGCGTCGCCGCACGAATGGTCGCTTTGCGGCTGCCGGCGGTGACGCCGACCAACATGAGACGGCGTTGGGAAAAAGTCCGCTCCCGCAACACTCAAGCCGCGCGCAAACGCTCTGCCCGCCGCCAGCGGGATGATTCCCGGTTTCACCAAATCGCGGAAATCGGGAAATCTCGTACGCAGCAGCCCACGGTGCGAACCGGCGTTGAAGGACATTTCCTAGTCCTCGGCGAGAGTCCGGTCCGCGAAAACCTCCAGCCCGCAGAGGTGGCCGTAGGGTGGCATGTAGCCGGTTTCGCAGTCAAGCGCCCTAACCTTTTTGGCGCCACCGCTCATCGGGGAGTAGACTGTCGAATCTCCCAATCCGTGCTATGAAAAAGAATCTGATGAGGGAGCTCGCTGACGGCCACGGCTTCCTATCGATATTGCTGAATCTTCGCAGAGTCGCCAACGGATATCAGCCGATTTTTCTCGATTACAAAATTGAGGCTCTTCCTCGCTACGGCTATGGGAAACCGCCGCATCCCGAACTCGTCCGCATCCTCGCTGCCAACGAGGACAGGTATAACCATCTGCTCTCGCAGTTCTTGAACTTCTCTAATGAGCTGCTGCGCATACCCCAGCGCCAGCCCAGCTCGTCTACGGAGCCGTGTTGGGTCAATGAATGGCTGGACGGATTGGACACGTTCACCCTGTATGGATTCCTCGCCACCCGCAACCCCGGCCTGCTGCTGGAGGTCGGATCGGGGTACTCAACCAAGCTTGCGCGGCGCGCCATCCGCGATGGCCAACTGCGAACTAAAGTGATTTCGATTGATCCCCGACCAAGAGCTGAAGTCGATCCACTATGCGACGAGATCGTCCGGCAACCACTCGAAGCATGTGACCTCAGCGTGGTCGACCGCCTGGGTTCCGGAGACATCCTCTTCATGGACGGGTCGCACCGCAGTTTCATGAATTCGGATGTGACAGTCTTTTTCCTGGAGATTCTTCCCCGACTTCGGCGGGGCGTACTGGTTCACATCCACGACATCTTCTTGCCCCTCGATTACAAGCCTTGGTGGCTGCAACGGTTTTATCCCCACCGGTATTGGTCCGAGCAATACTTGCTGGCGGCGAGTCTGCTGGCAGGGCACAGCAACTACGACGTGATCCTGCCCAATCACTACGTAAGCATCACTCCCCATCTCGCGAGGACGCTGGACATATTCTGGAAAGAGCCACACCTCGCCGAAGTTTCCCGAAGTGGATCTTCCTTCTGGATCCAAGCTCGGTGATCGAGTTCTTGCCCCGCGTTTTCTTCCCGCTTTTGGATCAGCCTCAGGCTGCTCTGAAATTTCGGGAATTGGATACTCGACATACCCAGTCCAGGAGGTGCGTCGATGGAGAGAACTCGGAAAGGCTAGCGAGGAGTGTTCACTTTTTGGCCACGAAACATCCCGAAGAATGCGCTGCGGGGGAACAGCGTGTCCTTACGCGGCCTCTTTCGTAACCAGGGAGCGCGTGGCTTCTGTTGTCTGCGATCCCACAATCCTCATTTCGTGCCAGTCATAGCGGAATTCTTTTCCGCAGTCCAGGCACGCGACATAGGTTCCGGTGCGCTGAGCCGTCGGGTTGCGACGCGAACCGGCCCGCACCGTGATCGGAAAACTGTAGCGAGCGTGCCGGCAACCAAACATGGCGTCCATCAACCTCGTAAACATAGGGTAACCTCCACAGAATTACAGCGACGAAGCTGGCTCATCCCCTTCGCCCTAATGTTAAGACGAGCTCTAACTCTAACTACTTAGATTCCAGCAGCGAGGAAAAGGTTCGCGGTCCAACTGGTAGCACTGCAGTGCACTCATAGTGCTCCAGAATGAAGTACTTGCGGGCATTTAGAGGAACGACAACATCACGCCGGGACGGCAATAACCTCGACTCCTTCATCGCGCGTCGCGCTCAGGTTTTGACGCAGGGATTTGCGGGTAGTTAAATAGGCTGGTTAAATACGGAACAGCGCGGATAAGTTCTTTCACTCTCTCTTGAAAAACGGAGCTTGGATATGTGGGCAGAAGCGACGATGCTGACAGCGGTTCTATTGTCAAGCGCTTCGATGTCCGACTGCGGCGGCGGAAACGGTGGTGGCGGCATGACTGCCACCCAGTCGCCGACTATCTCCACCACAGCCGGACAGAATGGTGCTGTGATCGTGAGCTTGGCCTCAGCGACCACTAGCGCATCCATCTACTACACCGTCGATGGGAGCACACCCAGCAATTCTTCTCCGCTGTACCAGGCACCCTTTCTGGTGGCGTCGAACCTTACGCTCAAGGCGATTGCTACGGCCGCGGGCAACCCAAACAGCACCGTCACCAGCCAGAGCTTTGCCCCGAACATCCCGTCCGGCACGCTGGTCTGGAGCGACGAGTTCACTAACTCCACGGGCGTCGCGGCGCAACCCGATCCCAAATTCTGGACCTACGATACCGGCAACAGCGGCTTTGGCAACCACGAACTGGAGAACTACTGTGCCTGGGGTTCATCCGCCTCTCCGTGCAGCACAGCGAATCCGAGCGCATTCGTGGGCACAGACGGCTATTTGCATATCGAGGCACAGCAACCCTCGGCCGGAGTGTACACATCGGCGCGCTTGAAGACTCAAGGACTCTTCAGCTTTCAGTATGGCCGGTTTGAGGTGCGTGCCCAAGTACCAGAGGCACAGGGTTTTTGGCCAGCGGGATGGCTGCTGGGCAACAACATCACCACCGTTGCCTGGCCGGCCTGCGGCGAACAGGACGTGCTGGAGCGCGTCAATGGGGCAGGCACGGGGTCAGGTACCCCGGATTGGAATGAGGGCTCCATTCACGGGACAGGCTTTACAGGCTCGTCGGGACTGGGTACCCTCTACCGCTTTCCGAGCGGACAGATGGCAGCCGGGTGGCATACTTACGGCATGATCTGGTCAAAGGCCACCGTGGCTTTCTACGTCGATGACCCTACCCAGCCGTACGTCACTTACACAACCTCAAGCCTTAACGGCATCAGTGGCGCGGTTTGGCCGTTCGATGCCGGGCAGAGCAATTTCATCATTTTGAACTTGGCTATCGGCGGGGATTGGCCCGGACCGCCCGACGGATCCACTCCGTTCCCATCTGAGATGCTAATTGACTACGTGCGGGTCTACACGAACTGACCTTCCGCGGCTTTCTCAAATGAGAATGAGCAGGACAACTGCAAAAGGGAAATCCAACATAAGCAAGATAAGTAGAAGGAGCGCAAAGAGCGGCCCTGGCGCTCAGCTGCTCGCGGGGCCGGATTTCTTATGCTCCGCACACTTCGTCATGATGGCCGACCGGAGCCGCGTGCGCAGATCGTCGGGCAACTCATAGAGCTCCGAGTCGCGGTAGATTTCGATGGTTTTGCGGGTGGTATCGCAGACGACGTAGCAGTTGTGGCACCACGCCAAGTGATCGTCCAGTTCGGACTTGGTCCGGGCATCCAGCACGCCGTCGAGGTAATTGGTCAGTTCGTTTAGAAACTCAGAACACTTCACTGGTCGTCATCTCCACTAGCCCGCTTCTGAAAGAAGCGGCTCAACCGCTCGCGCAGTTGCAAGCGAGCGCGCAGCAACCGCGACTTCACCGCCGGGATGCTCAACTCCAGCGCTTGGGCCGTCTCTTCAGTCGAGAGGCCTTCCACGTCGCGGAGTACGAACACCGTCCGGAATCCCGCCGGCAATCCCTGGATGGTGCGAGTCAGAATGTCCCGCAACTCCGCCTGGTTGTACATCTGTTCCGGATTGGGGCTCCAATCCGCAACTTCACGGGGAAGCGAGTCATCCTCAGTTTTTACTTCTTCGTCCAGAGAAACCGTTCGTTCCGGCTTTCTCCGGCGCAACTTCATCAGTGCTTCGTTTACCGCAATCCGCACCAGCCAGGTATAAAACTTGGACTGTTCCTGGAACTTCGCCAAGTTCCCATACGCCTTGAGGAACGCTTCCTGCACCACATCTTCAGCGTCCTCGCGATTCTGCGTAATGTGCTGTGCAATGCGGAAAACATTGCGATCATAGCGCCGCACTAATTCTTCAAACGCTTGATCGTCGCCGCGCTTGGCACGCCGGACCAGCTGCATTTCTTCGCTGACCGGTTGCTCTATATTGGGTTGGATGGTACTCATTCGTAACTTGATGCAGATTTTTCCGAAAACGTGACTGAATTCCCAGTGCTATTGTACTTGGTGGCGAGGGTTTTTGGCGTCGCTGTTTTGGCGGGCATCCGCCGGGGCTTCCCCCTTGACCGTCGTCGGCTTTACATTTTGCCGAAAAACTCCCATTTCGTAGGCTGGAAACCCACGTTTCGCATACGAATCGTGTACGGAATCGCGCTTCCGTATCAGGGCATCGCTTTGGCGACGCTGTAGGTTCTTCGAAATCAGACGCCCTTTAGGGGCTGGACAAAACCGGGTTTTTCAGCGAACTGCTTTAGGCGCCAATAGGACACGTACCAAGGTGTCCCTGGAACGCCTGCAAGCGGCCATATAATCAGAGGTTAGAAGGGTTTACTCCCTTCGCCCCCCAAAAGAGTTTCACCTCGGAGTACGAATGCCCGGAGTACGAATGAAGGAGCGCGGTTGGATTGAGCCAATTGTGGAACGGGTGGTTGGCCAGGTTTTGGACAGCCACGCCGCCCAACTACGCGCCGAGATTGTTCGCCGGGTGGTGGAAGAGATCGCAGCCGCAGCGACCGCAGAACCAAAAGCCCACGACGCAGCTTCTGCGTCCGGTCCAGCAGATCTGGCGCGCGCCGTTGCCGAAATCCAGCTGGGCACCTCACAACGGGAAATTCTGCGCGCGCTGCTCGATACCAGCACTCGCCACGCGGCCCGGGTCGCACTTTTTGTAGTGAAAGGTAGCCATGCCACCGGATGGCAGGGGCGCGGCTTCGCCAATAGCGACGCGGTGAAAGATTTCGCTCTCGATGAAAACGCTCCCGCCGTCGCTCGTGCGATTCGCGATCGCGTGGTGGCGAGCGCGCCGGTTGCCGACCTCGACCCGCGTTTCCTGAAGGAATTTGGCATGCCCGCGAGCGGAGAAGCCCGGATTCTACCCTTGATTTTGAAAGACAAAGTTGCAGCGCTGGTCTATGCCGACGGTGGAACGGATGCTGCGGGTCTGCTGAACGCCGGCGCGATAGAACTGCTGGTGCTTTCGACCAGCGCATGGCTTGAGGTCAACTCGCTTCGCAAGCAGGCGCAGAAGGAACCGTCCGCGGCGCACGCAGACAGTCATCATGGGGACAGCCACAGCGTCGCGGCGGCCGACTCGCCGGTGCACCAGGCAGCGGTGCACGCCGTGTCTGCTTATAACGATCCGTTCGCCTCGCATGCTCCTGGCCACGGCAAGGCAGCGGCAGCCTCGGCGGGCCAACACTCGGCGTCAGTTGCAAACGCCGCATTTGCGGCTCCGGGGATGGCCGCTGAGAGCGTGACTGCCGAAGCCCAGAGCGCGATCGCCGAAGTTCAGTCCGCGGTTGTTGAAATGGACGCTGCACTGGCTGAGCCTTTGCCGGTTGGTGATGCGGAAAATAAGGCAACAATCGAGACGCCGCTGGTTTCGTCAATCTCGCCCGAGGATCAGGACGTTCACCGTAAGGCCCAGCGTTTCGCGCGCCTGCTGATCGACGAGATCAAGCTCTATAATCAGGCCAAGGTCGCGGAGGGCCGGAAAAATAAAGATCTTTACGACCGCCTGAAAGAGACGATCGAGAAAAGCCGTGCGACGTACCAGAAACGGTACGGGAAGAGCGTTGCAGCATCTGGCAATTACCTTCAAAATGAAATCATACGAAGTCTCGCAGAAGACGATCCTTCCATCATGGGTGCCAACTTCCGGTACTAGGTAGGGTTTGAGTGCGCCGTTTAGTAGTCGTGGTTTTCGCTGGAATTTTCTTCCTGCCCGGGCTCGGTTTTTTGCAGCCTGCGGTCGCCCAGTCCAACTCGTCTCCTCCAGTTCAAAGCGCACCGGTTCAAGGCGCGCCAGTCAAGAGCGCGTCACCTAAACGGCTGCCCGCAAGGAGCACGACTGCTAAAGGCACGGCTCGCAAGCGAAAAACCGCCAAGAAAAAGCATAAACCGATCTCTCCGCACGTGCGCCGCGTGCGGCAGGCCTTTGTCGCCTCCGCCAGTCTTCGTCCCATGGCGCAGCAGTTGTTGCAGGACCGCACTCCGACCGCCTATGCCGGAGTCGAAGCCTTTGCACGCCGCCACACTAAAGAAGATGCCGGCGCGCTAGCGTGGCTTGTCCTCGGCTATGCGCACACGCTCGATCACGATTATGCCAAGGCCATCGACCCGTTGAACCGGGCCAAGGCCGGCGCCAGCGAGCTTGGAGACTACGTAGCCTACTACCTTGGCGACGCCTACCTCAAAACGGTGCACAATGCCGAGGCGCTCTCCACACTCGCGGATTTCAGCAAGAACTTCCCTGACTCACTTCTGATCCGCGATGCGCACCTCGTCTATGCGAGCGCTCTGCTCGCGGAAGGCCGGGCGCAAGATGCAGCAGATCTGCTGGAAAAGGACCGCGCTCCGGTTCGCGCCGATGTGGAACTCGCCGTTGGGCGCGCCTACGAAGCGGCGGGCGATACTCAGAAGGCCGCGAGCGCTTTCCGCAACCTTTACTTCAACCTTCCTACCAGCTTCGAGGCGGATGTGGCGGGAACGGAATTGCACAAGCTTGGAATCTCCGGCTCTGTAGCCGAGCGCCGCACGCGCGCCGATCTCCTGTTCAAAGCCAAACACTATAGCGACGCGGCTCATGACTACCACGATCTAGTTGAAGAAGTCACTCCCTCAGACCGTGCCGAAGTGCAACTGGCACTTGCGGGAGCACTCGAAAAAAGCGATCGCAGTCGCGACGCCCGCCAGATTCTGACCGCCATGGGCGCGCAGACGGGCGAGGACGAAGCCGAACGTCTTTACCTGCTGAGTGAGACCGCCCGTTCCACGAGCGATGAAGAGGCTGTGCAACAGACGCTTAGCGAGTTGCGGCAGTTTGGTCCTGCGAGCCCGTGGCTGGAACAAGCCCTGCTTTCCGCCGGGAACATGTACCTACTCAAGCGCGATTACGATCGCGCCATCGACTACTTCGGCGAGCTGCAGCAGCGCTTTCCCAAGGGTGGTCACGCATCCTCGGCGCACTGGAAGGCCGCGTGGCTGACCTTCCGGCAAGGCCGAACCGACGACGCACGTAAAGGTTTTGAAGACCAAATCGCGCTCTACCCCGATTCCGCGGAAATTCCCGCTGCGCTGTATTGGCGTGCGCGTCTTGCCGAAGAAGAAGGCAACCCGGCGATGGCGCGCGCGTTTTATCAGAAACTCTCTGACCGCTTTCGCAACTACTATTACGCGGAGCTCGGCCGGCAGCGATTGAAAATCTTGCCTAGCCCGGCTGTCACATCGCCAAAGGAAGGATCGCCAACTACAGATCCGGTGCACTATCCGTTGCTCGACCACGTTTCTCCGCTGTCAACCGCGGGGAAAATTCCCGCAGCCGACCCTCCCGACGACAACCTGCGTGTCGAACGGGCGCGCCTGCTCTCGAACGGCGCACTCGCCGATATGGCGGTGCGCGAGTTGCAGGCCGCTGCGAGCCAAGAGGGAGGAACCTGGGCGCCTCCTGAGATGGCGCGCGTCTATCAGGATGGCGGCCGCTACGATCGCGGCATCGAGATCATGAAGCGAGCGACGCCGAACTATTTCGCCGTCGACATTCCCGACCTGCCGCGTCCGTACTGGGAAGCGCTTTTCCCCAAAGCTTACTGGACCGATCTGCGTAAATACTCGGTGCTCAACGGACTCGATCCCTACCTCGTCGCATCGCTCATCCGGCAGGAGTCGGAATTCAATGCGCTGGCTCTCTCCCGCGCCAACGCCGTGGGCCTGATGCAGCTTCTGCCGAATACGGGCAAGACGGTAGCGAAACAAGTCAAGCTCAAGGGATACAGCGCGCCACAACTTTACACTCCAGCCGTGAACCTGGAACTCGGGACGCGCTACTTCAAAGAGATGGTCGACAAATACAATGGACAGTTCGAGTACGCGCTAGCCGCCTATAATGCTGGCACCGACCGCGTCGGAGACTGGCTGGGACAGGGTCACTACCGCGATCCGCAGGAGTTCGTCGAGTCCATCCCCTTCACCGAGACCCGCGAGTACGTGCAAGCGATCCTGCGCAACGCGAATGTGTATCGGCAGCTTTACGGAACGCCGTAAATCTTCTCTCCCAATTTTTGTTCCAGGACACGAAGTTCGTGTTACACTATATTCGTGTCGTCGACTCGTCGTTTGCGCAACGTAACCGTAACCCTGGAAGAAGACGTGGCCCAGTGGGCCCGAATCGAGGCAGCGCGCCACGATACCAGCGTCTCGCGACTGCTGGGGGCGCTTCTGAAGGAGCGTATCTCCGCCCAGCGTGGTCCTGCAGCGGAGGCGGCCGAGCGGCTGGCGAGTTTCGGCCGGCGCCATCGGCTCTCTTTGCGGGGGCTTAAAATCAAAGATCTGATCAATGAAGGACGCGGGGAAGGACGCGAGAAAGGACGCCGGTGAGCCGGTTTGTCCTAGACGCTTCCGTCGTTCTGACCTGGTGTTTTCCCGATGAGAATGCCGCCATGGCCCAGCATGTCGCCGGCATGTTCAAGCAAGGCAACACCGCGGTTGCGCCGTCATTCTGGCCACACGAAGTCCTAAACGCCCTGTTGGCTGGAGAAAAACGAAAACGCATTTCCAAAGAGTTGGTGCGAAGCTTCCTCGACGACCTGGCAACGCTCCCCATTGTGCTGGAACGGTTCCCCGCCGAAGTTGTTTTTGGCAGGATTCAGCGACTCAGCCGCGAGCACGGCTTGACCGCGTACGATGCTGCTTACCTCGATCTGGCTTTGGATAGCGGCCTGCCACTTGCTACCTTGGACGAGGACGTGGCGCGGGCGTCCAAGAAAGCGGGTGTGCGGCTGGTGCAGGTCTGAGTCTGGGCGGCGCAGGAGTTCGTCGAGTCGATCAAAACCTACGCTGACTGTTGGCTGGGCGACTTCGTAAACACGATCTCGAACACGAGCAACCCCGCTCCCACCACAATCGCGCTGTCGGCGACATTGAAGGCCGGCCACTGGTGCGGGCCTATATAAAAGAGCAGAAAATCCACCACGTGCCGGCTGACCAGGCGGTCCCACAAATTGCCGATCGCGCCACCCAGAATCAACGACAGCCCGATTCCAGTGGAGGTTAGGCTGTGGCTATTTTTCCAGAGCAGCGCGGAGACGATCAACAGCGCAATCACAGAAAACAGAATCAGCAGACCGACTTTCCACTCCGAAGGAGAATCTGCAAAAATGCCAAACGCAGCCCCCGGGTTTTCGGCGTGGATGATGCGAAAAAATCCAGGGATGACCGTGATGCTGTCGTGCAAGGAAAGCCGGTGTGCGACCGTCCACTTGGTGACGCGATCGAGAGCGATGACGAACAATGCGATCAGGAAATGATATTTACGCATGAGGAGAAAATTTCTTCTCTTGTCTATAGCTTATCGCGTTTGCGGAAGTCGCGGTCACGCCTCGACAATTTCTTTGAGCACGGCGCTGCAGCGCTCGCACACCGTCGGATATTTATTGTCCTCACCGACGTGAGTCGAGAAGTTCCAACAGCGCTCACACTTCAGCCCCGGAGCTTTGCTGACCTGCACCACAACCGGAGCGTCGCCATTTCCCGCTCCCTTCGTTACTTCGACAGCGGAAACAATAAAGAAGTAGCGCAAATCATTCTTGAAACGCTCCAGCACGGAGAACACCGGATCAACCGCGGTCAAAGTAACCTGCGCCTGCAAGTTGCCTCCGATCAGTTTCTGGTCGCGCGCCTCCTCCAACGTTTTCAGCACGGTTTCGCGCACCGCCCGCACTGTCTTCCAGTCTTCGGCTTGTTTAGGATCAACAGCGACTGCAGCTTCGGTTGTTCCCAGCAGTTCTTCGGCCTCCGGGAAGGTCGTCAGATGCACGCTCTCCAGCCTCCCCTCGATCGGAGGCAAATATTGCCAGACTTCTTCGCAAGTGAAGCTCATGATCGGAGCCAGCAACCGCACCAATGCTTCGCCAATGCGCCAGATTGCGGTTTGCGCCGCGCGCCGCGACACCGATCTGCGCCCCGACGTGTAGAGCCGGTCTTTCAATACATCAAAATAGAAAGCGCTCAGTTCCACACCGCAGAAATTGTTGATCCGGTGATAAATCTTGTGAAACGCGAACTCTTCATACGAACGCTGCACGTCCGCCGACACTTCCACCGCCTGCCGCAGCATGTATTGATCGATCGGTTGCATCTGCTCGAACGCGACCGCGTCTTTTACGGGATCAAATCCAGCAAGATTTCCAAGAATGAAGCGGAACGTGTTGCGAATGTCGCGATAGATTCCCGCGACCCGCTGCATGATCTGCGGCGAGCACGCGACATCTTCGCGAAAGTCGACCGACGCGACCCACATGCGCACGATTTCGCCACCGAGCGTATCCGCAATCTCGACCGGATCGACGGTGTTGCCGAGCGACTTCGACATGGCGCGCCCCTGTTCGTCAAGCGTCCATCCGCTGGTCGCGACCATGCGATAGGGAGCGCTGCCTTCGTAGCCGATGGCGCAGAGCAGAGAGGAATGGAACCATCCGCGGTGCTGGTCGCCGCCTTCGAGATAAAGATCGGCGGGCCAGGGGAGGTTCGGCTCGTGGCCGAGGACAGCGGCGTGGCTCGATCCCGACTCAAACCACACGTCGAGAATGTCAGTTTCCTTTCTAAACTTCGTGCCGGCGCAATGGGCACACGTGTGGCCGGACGTAAGAATCGCGTCCGCTTCCGGCGTGTACCACGCATCGGCGCCGTGCTGCGAAACGAATTGCACAACCTTCCGGTTGATATGCGGATCGTTCACCGGCTTGCCGCAGTTGTCGCACAGAAATACTGCGATCGGAACTCCCCACACTCTCTGGCGCGAGATGCACCAGTCCGGGCGCGTGGTGATCATGTTGGAGATGCGTTCCTCGCCCCAAGCCGGGTCCCACTTCACTTTGGCAATCTCATGCAGCGTGCGGCTCCGCATGGTCTCGCCGGTGGTTTCTAATTTAGAAGCACTACCCTTTGTTGTCGGCTTCATCGGCGTATCCATACCGATGAACCACTGTTCGGTTGCGCGGAAGATCACCGGGTTGTGACAGCGCCAGCAATGAGGATACGAATGCTCCATTTTTTCGGAATGCACCAGCACGCCGCGCGCCTTCAGCAGTTCGACGATCGGAGCATTGGCATCAAACACCCGCTTGCCCTCGTACTCTGGAAGGCCGTGGCGCATGATACCCGCTTTATCCACGTTGCAGGTGGGATCGATCTTGTATTTCTGTCCGGTGATGAAGTCTTCGGCGCCGTGTGCGGGAGCGGTATGCACTACGCCCGTGCCTTGGTCCATGGTGACGTAATCGGCGAGCACGCCTACGATTTTGCGATCCAAAAACGGATGCCGGAACTCGGCATACTCCATCTTGCGTCCAGGGAAGCGGGCAATCTCGCGCGCCGATTGCAGTCCAGTTTTCTCTTGCACGGCCGCCGCGAGACGAGCGCCCACAATAAAAACTTCGTCGTTATTTTCAGGACCGGCTTCGAGCGCCACGTATTCTTCGTCAGGATGAAACGCCACCGCCATCGACGCCGGCAGGGTCCAGGGAGTCGTGGTCCAGATGATGGTGAAAACCTTCTTTCCCTTCAGCGCCACATCGAGCGACGCCGGATCGCCCGCGAACGGATACTTTACCCACACCGTCGGGCTGGTATGGTTTTCATATTCGACCTCGGCCTCCGCCAACGCCGTCTCGTCGAACACGCACCAGTAAACCGAACGCAATCCTTTGTAGACGAAGTCGTTCTCTAGAAAACGATAAAGAATGTCGAGCACGGCCGCTTCGTATTGCGGCGTCATCGTCGAATAGGGCTGGTCAAAGCGTCCGAATACGCCGATGCGCTTGAACTGAGAGCGTTGCAGGTCAAGAAATTTTTCGGCGTATTTCCGGCATTCGGCGCGCACATCGACGGCAGCCATCTGGAGTTTCTTGCCGCCCAACATTTGATCGACTTTGATTTCGATGGGCAGGCCGTGGCAGTCCCATCCCGGAACATACGGCGAATCGAAGCCAGCCATATTTTTCGACTTCACGATGAAGTCCTTCAGGCATTTATTCATCGCCGTCCCCAGATGGATGGGCCCGTTGGCGTAGGGAGGCCCATCGTGCAGCACATAAGTTGGAGCGCCCTTGCGCACTTCCCGGATGCGGTCGTAGATCCGCTGCTCCTCCCACCGAGCTAATAGTTTGGGCTCATTCTGGGGCAATCCAGCCTTCATGGGGAAGGCGGTTTTGGGCAAATTGATGGTGGATTTCAGATCCATCGGCACTCGAAAGATTCTCCCAACTGATTGAATCTTTTCATTATATAGGGAGCGAATATAGGGAGTGCGGAAGGGACACGGAAGGACACGTCTACCGGGCCGCCTCATTGGGAACGAATTCAAAAAGTACTGTTTCCCGTCTGGAAAAAGCGTGTACAATTTTCATCAGAGCGAGGCCTGCAAGCATCTAAGTTGCCAGGAAACATTGGGCGGCAAGATTCGTCCATTTTAAGGTTCACCCGTTTTACGAGCGACGTGCTTTTCAGTCACTCTTTTTTCAAGTGACTCTAAGGAGCGCTCGCGCATCAAAATCAAAGGCGCCCCGTACTGTGAACTTGGGGTTACTGCTCGGGAAAATATGCCAGAACTCGAAACCCCGCAGAATCCGCAAACGCTGGCTCCAGAGCCTGAGCTGCATCTTCTGCTGCAAAATCAGACTCTGGACGAGTCACTCTGGAAATCCCTGTTCCGCAATATTGACGAGTTCTTCTTCCCCAAGAAACTCCCTCCGTTGGTCCTGACCTCGAAGCCCGTCCCGGTGCGCGACATCTGGGGCTTCTACAACTACAAGGGACGCGGAGCCGCCGGCTCAACCGTCATCCACGTGCTAGCCGTGGCTATTATCATCGCCGCTACCTACCTAGGACGGAGGATCGTCGACGTCGCCAAGCCAAAAGAAACCGTCCTGTTGATCGCGCCTGATGACCTTCCGGCTCTGCCGGTTTCGAAGACCGTGAGCGGCGGAGGCGGTGGAGGCGGTGATCGCGACAAGCTGCAGGCATCGCAGGGACGTTTACCCAAGCAGTCCATGCAGCAAATCACTCCGCCCATGGCAGTGGTGCGCAACTTGCAGCCGAAGCTCGAAGTCGCCCCGACGATCGTGGCCCCCCCCTTGCCGCAGCCCAACTTGCCCGATCTTGGCGACCCGCTTTCGCATCTGCCGTCTGTGCCCTCGAATGGAATGGGCTCGGGCGGCGGCATTGGCGACACCGGTCATGGCGGGGGTGTCGGTTCGGGCGAGGGTCCAGGGTTCGGACCGGGTCACGGCGGCGGCACTGGTGGTGGAGCGTTCCGCGTTGGTGGTGGGGTTTCCGCTCCGAAAGCGATCTATTCGCCAGACCCTGAGTACTCCGAGGAAGCCCGCAAGGTTAAGCACATGGGCACGGTCGTATTGTGGCTGGTGGTTGGTCCGGACGGTAAGCCGCGCGACATCAAAGTATTGCGGACTTTAGGGTTGGGCCTAGATGAAAAAGCCATCGAAGCGGTAAAAAACTGGCGCTTCGATCCGGCGAAGAAGGATGGCAAGCCCGTCGCCGTGCAGATTAACGTCGAAGTCAACTTCCATTTGTACTGAACCTTGTAATTGAACCGGCTGCATCGTAGAAACCCGGCTTGCCGCGTCTGCCGTCTATTCCTTCAAGTCCACGTGCACCACATCTTCCACCGGAAGCCCCAGGAACCGTGTGCCCATCTTCCTGAATTTTTCCGCCGAATCCGTCGCGAAGAACTTGAGTCCGGGGGTACCTCTCCGCTGGCTACTAGTTGACGGCAGCGTCCCGACTTGCAGTCGACGCGCTACATGCTGCGCCGTGGACTCGGCCGAGTCCACGATCGCGATGTGCTCCGGCGCCACTCGCCGCAGCAGCGGCTTGATCAGCGGATAATGTGTGCAGCCAAGCACCAGCACGTCGGCATCATCATTGCCAATGCCCGCGTCTTCCGAAAAGGCTTCCGCCAAATAAATCTTTGCCACCTGCTCGGTTACCGGATGTTCCACCCAACCCTCTTCGACCAGCGGCACAAACAGAGGACAAGCCTTCTCGCGCACCGCGACTTTTCGGGCTTCGAGCGCCCGCCGGTAAGCATGGCTGCTGATGGTCGCGTCCGTACCGATGACGACCACCTTCCGCTTCCGGCTGGCCGCCGCCGCCGCTTCCGCTCCTGGTTCGATGACGCCGATTACTTCCACGCCAGCCGCCGCTTTGATCTTGATCTCATCGAACGCCAGCGCGGTTGCCGTGTTGCAGGCGATTACAAGCAGCTCGGCTCCCTGATCCTGCAGATAGCGCACCGCTCCGACCGCGTAATGGGCAACCGTGGCCGCCGACTTCGATCCATAAGGAAGGCGGGCCGTGTCGCCGAAGTAGAGATAATCGGCGTCTGGGATTCGCTCGACCAACGCCCTGAGAACGGTTAGCCCGCCGACGCCTGAATCAAACACGCCTACCGTTGGTCGTCGTGGCAAAGGCCTGCCTGAGGAAGTCATCCCGCTTATGATACAAGGCGTCCGGAAGCGGAAGGTCTACGCTGGTTTCCGAGAGAGCGTAAACCGACTTAGCCGTTGGGCGAATCTGATCCAGCACTTCGAATCCTGGAAGAAAAGGCCGAACCACAGGGGGCACAGAGGAACACAGGGAAAAGAATACAGGGGGAAAACCCATTGACCGCAACCCCAGCTAATGCGGACTATACCTCTGTGAAACTAGCGCAAAGCGGCCGCGACCTTTTCGCCGACATCCTCAAACGAGAACGCGATCGAAACGTTCGGATATTCCTTCCCGCCGATCTCCACATACGGATAAACAAAATAGTTCAGCGGTGCTCCCTCCTGCGCCGGCGCGAGTTTCAGATCGCGGCCCTGCGTGAATTGCACCCGATTCACATCGTGCGCGCCGAAGAAGTAATCATGTTTTTCCTGATGCTTCCATGCCTCCGAAATGTCCACTGGGACCCAGCCGGTCGAGTTCAGATAAAACTCCGCCCAGCAGTGGTACCCCGGAATTTCGGCCGAGTGCTTGTCGGCCGGAAGCGGAAAGCCGATCTGGAAGCGTGCCGGAATCTTCTCCGCCCGCGCCATCGAAATAAAAACCGAGTGAAAATCGGTACAGTTGCCATGCTTCGAATCGCAAGCCCAGAGCGTGTCGCCGTGCCCCCAGCCGGTGCCGGTCTTATCATATTTCATGGTGCGAAAGACGTATTCGTAAATGTCTTTCGCTTTTTCAAGCGGCGTGGTCGCGCCTTTTGTTTCCTGAGCGGCTAGTTGCGCCGGGAGTCCCGTTACCGGCACCAGTCGGTCTGCCTCAAGGAATCGCGCCAGCTGTACGCGAGGCGCTTTTGCAGACGGAGCGTCGGAAAGCGGTTTTCCGTTCGTCAGCACAACGTGCTCTTTTCGCACGACTTCGTAGTCCACGTAGAACTTGTAGTCGCTCTTATCCGCTTTCGAAGCCTCGGCATACAGAACTTCGTTCCCATACTCCGGCTGATGAACTTGTTTGAGCGGCAAGTCGCCGCCTTTGGAAGTCACCTTCACATCCTGGAAAGCATCCGAGTGGGCCATCGGAATCCAGACCCGCACACGCTCACCCGGGCTGACATTCTTAACCGTAAATATGTACCGGAAATTGAAATGGCGCTCATTTTGGGTAAGAGCAGCCTGGGCAAGAGCGGGCAGAGACGACGATAGAAACAGCAAAGCAAGCAGAGATCGGCACAGCATGACGCATCCTTTCAAGCTTTCAATCAATGAATGATCGGTCGCTGAGAAGCCGTACTGATGAGCAGGGAAACGGCCGACGGACGCTTTAGGCGGGACTATCGTCAAGTAAAACCGCGGCCGGAGAGTGGAGGCGGGCACCGCATAGTTTCGTAGTCTGCTCGTTATATGGGCGGATTGTCAAACTCTGGTAGTGGGCTGTTCCGAAATTATTGTGCCCGCCTGAATTGGAGGCGTAGTGTTTCTACGATTAGGCCGACCCACGCATACGTAGCGGCATTGGCTAAAAGAACCCAATAGAAATAAAGACCGAAATGGAAATAAAAACTAGCAAACACAACTGGGCAAGTTAAGCGGACGAGGGTCCACACAATCGGTTCGGCCGAAGGTATGTGAATTGGGGCCATTGCCAAGACATAAAAATTCCAGCAACCCGCAACCAGAAAACCCGCACTCGCCCACATTGCAATTCGGTATTTCACGCTGCCGCTCCTACTGTTCTCTGGTCCAATGATCTCACCAATTCCCCCAAATTCCAAACCTGATCTGTGAGGCCGTCAGATCGTTCATCGGACACTAGCAACATGCAGTTGCCCCACCCAACCACCGCCCGTTATCCTTCTCGCCATGCCAAGCACGCTAGTCGAATGCGTCCCCAATTTTTCAGAAGGCCGTGACAAGGCCAAAGTCGATGCCATAGTCGAAGCCATGAGAATTCCCGGTGTCTATCTTCTTGACCGCGAGATGGATTCCGACCACAACCGCTCGGTCATCACCCTGGTCGGCGAGCGTGAAGCCATCCAGGAAGCCGCAATTCGCGGGGTAGGGAAGGCCGCCGAGGTGATCGATCTCACAAAACATCAGGGAGCGCACCCGCGCATGGGCGCGGCCGATGTCGTGCCCTTTATCCCGATTGACGGCGTCACCATCGAAGACTGCGTCGCCATGGCGCGACACGTAGGAGCCGAGATATGGAAACGCTTTCAGATTCCGGTCTACCTTTATGAAGCCGCCGCAGCCACGCCCGAACGCCAGAACCTGGAGAATATTCGCCGCGGTCAGTTCGAAGGCATCCGTGCCGACATTGCGACCAATCCTGCGCGAAAGCCTGATTTCGGCGACCCTCGAGTGCACTCCACCGCAGGCGCGACGGTCGTAGGAGCGCGCAAAGCTCTGATCGCCTACAACGTCTTCCTGAACACGCCCGACGTTGACATTGCCAAGAAAGTCGCGAAGGCCGTGCGCTTTTCGACTGGCGGCCTGCGCTTCGTAAAGGGTGCTGGGTTCCTGGTGCGCGGCCTGGCTCAAGTCTCGATGAACCTGACGGACTTCGAGCAGACTCCTATTTACCGCGTCTTCGAATTCGTGAAACGCGAAGCCGCGCGCTACGGCGTCACCCCGGTCTCAAGCGAGATTGTGGGACTGATTCCAAAGAAAGCGCTGGAGCAGGCTGCGGAATGGTTTCTGCAAGTAGAAAATTTCGATTCCTCGCTAATCCTGGAAAACCGCCTGACGGCAGTGATGACTGGAAAGATGGCCATCGGCGGATTGCGGGCCGGAGTCGAGCCCTTCATCGAGCAAGTAGCCGCGCCCACTGCGACTCCCGGAGGAGGCAGCGCCGCCGCCGCTGCCGGAGCAATGGCCGCCGGACTCGCTAGCATGGTCGCGTCCATGTCGCGCGGCAAGAAAGCCTATCTGCAATACGAAAGCGAGCTTAACGAAGCGATCGCCCGCCTAGGCCAGCTTCGCGAAGAACTCAAGTCCGCGATCGACGCCGACGCCGAGTCCTACAACGTCGTCATGAAGGCCTATAAGTCGGCGAAGGAATCCGATCGCAACGCTGAAGCTAACGATGGCGATGCCACGATCAGCTCGGCTCTTAAGCAAGCGACCAGCGTCCCTCTAGGCGTAGCGGAAAAGGCAGTCGAGGTGTCCGAGATCGCAACCAAGCTGAAGCCGATCACCAACCCCAACATGAAGTCCGATCTGACGACCGCAATCGCCCTGGCAAAAGCCGCCCTCGAAGGCGCGCTCGCGAACGTCGAGATCAATCTTGATTCGTTGGAGAAGGATTCGCCGAAGGACGACGGCTTTGTGGCAGAGACGCGCAAGAGAGCGCTAACTCTAAAGGTGTAGCCTTGCTCAGAAAATCGGCCCTCGTGCTGATGATTGTTATCGGACTCGCCGCCATCGGCAGTTGCCGCTAAGCTGCTTGCAACCCATTTTCAGCCTGTTTTTGGAGGTGAGTCCTTATTTTTCATATGAATCCTTATTCATGAGGATTTTGCGGAAACTTCCCGCTAACCATATGATTCTAATAGTGGGTTGGGTACCCAATATTAGCGGGTTAGCACCATCGGAGATAGATCGGTGCTTGCGCGAGAACCGGCCATTCTTCGGATGAGCCCTAGAAGCTGTCTGAGCAATCGATGGAAGTCAGATCGGATCCCGCGTATCGGCAAGGTTCGGTCCCGGGCGGCATGCCGGTCACCCTTGTTGACTCTAGGAGAACAGGAAGAGGAAGAAGAAAAGGTGGCGCGCTCAGAGGGCTCACTCCGAGTCGTCCGTTTTCCACGCAAACTCATGCTCTTCGAGCGTTCCAAGACTATGCCGAGGGCGGACGCACTTTAGTTACGGTCTTGCATCGCGAATAGGGACTAAAATACGGTCACAGCAGCGTAAAGTCTGCCAAAGATCCCCAACGTGCGGTTTGCGTCTTGCATCTAAACTCGCAACCCATTCTAAGGATTTCGTTTTGAGGACTTCGTTTCGAGGACATATGAAGAATTTGTGTTTTGCGGTTTTGCTTCTGTGCGCAACGGCTGGCCGCGCTATGCCGATCGCATCGTCGGCGCGGGCCATGGTGCCTTCTGAAATTCAGCAGCTGATCGGTGTTGACTACCGCGCGCTCAAGGATTCACCTACCGCGATGGCGCTCAAGCAGCAGGTTCTGCCCGACAACCTGAAGGAACTGGAGACCGCACTGAAAGGCATTGGCATTGACGCCGAGCGCGATCTCGACCAGCTCAATTTCGCCTCTTTCCGTACTGAGAAGAAGGGCATTCAAACCATCGGAGTGGCAGCCGGGTCGTTCTCCGCCAAAGCTGTCCTAAAAAAAATGAAGGCTAAGAAGATCGCGGCCACAAAATACGGCACGACCAGCATTTTTCCAATGGATAACGGTCTAGTGATGACCTTCCTGGATGACAACACGCTGGCCTTCGGCACTCCTGCTTCGTTGCACAGCGCACTCGATACCCGCGACGGCAAGCGCCCTTCGCTTGATTCCAATTCGGTGATGACCGACCAGATGTCGGCAGTCGATGGCGCGGCCGTGTGGAGCATCCTCGACCAGAAGGGAACCCAGGCCATGATGTTTTCGGCGCTGGGCGATGCCGCGAAAGTTGCCGACTACGAGACCCTTAAAAAGCGCATCCTGGCTTCCCGCTACACCATGAACTTTCAGAGCGGAGTGAATTTCGATCTCAGCGTTCTCACCGCCGACTCGATGACCGCGGCTACGCTTTCCACGATCGTGAAGGCCGGCATGCTTTACAAGAAACTGAATGCCAGCCCGGTCGAAAAGACTGCCATTGACGCCACCACTGTCGATTCCGACAGCTCGAATGTGCAGCTTCACTTCAAAAGCGACGACCAGAAATTTCAGTCGTTGATGCACTCGCCGCTGTTCGCTGCCGTTTCGCACTGAGACGGCGCTCGGCAAGCTTCGCGCGAATTCGACGTAAAAACAAAAACGTCCCGGATGTTGTTCCGGGACGTTCTCGTTAGTATATAGATTCGGATCGGCGAAGTTTCTTCGCTGTCGCAAATCAGCTCGTCCGCGACTGATTTAAGATGCCAGTCATGATCGAACTGCGTCTTGCTCTCCAACGTCTTCTGCTGACTTGTCTTGTCGTACTGGCTCTTGGTTGCTTGCTCAAGGAAAATCTGCTTGCGGAAGACAAGCCTCCGACCGGTTCTCTAGAAGCGCTTGCTAATGACTTCTGGCAATGGCGAGCGCGCAATCAGCCATTCTCCAAGGACGATATACCGCGCATCGAGCGTCCCATCGAAGATCGCGCTGGTCCGCGGGACTGGTCCGCGCGTTCGATTGCAAAGCAAAAGGCGATACTGGAAGATTTCGAAAAGCAGTGGAGGCAAATCGACACAACTGGTTGGAGCGTGGCTCTACGAGTCGATTACCGGTTGATGGGTTCTGCGCTCGCCCGCGTGCGCTGGGAGTTGGAGGTAAATCCGCGATGGCAGCGCGACCCTTCGTTCTATCTCGACCAGACGCTCACGGCGCTGCTGGAAGCGCTGGTGCAGCCTCCACCATTTGATGCTTTGCGCAGCCGCGAGATTGCGAACCGGATGCAAGACATTCCCAGGATTATTGAGGATGGGAAGGCGAACCTCCAGGCTGTTCGTCCCTTTGCCGCGCTGGCAGTAGGAGATCTCCACGAGATTCGACCCGAGCTGGAGCGGGTTGAACGCGAAGTTGCGCCGATGCTATACGACGGCGGACGAAAGGACGGAGAACCGGGAAACGAGAGCCTGGCTGCGAAATTCAAGACGGCGACGGAGAAAGCGATCCTTGCATTGGAATCGTATCGAACATGGTTGCAAGGGCAGCTCGACACGATGCCTGATAATGCGGCAGTCGGACGCACGAACTACGAATTCTTTCTGCACAATGTGGCTCTTCTTCCTTACAGCCCGGAACAACTCTTGCCCATCAGCCGCCAGGAGTGGGACCGCTCGGTTGCGTTCGAGCAATATGAAAAACAGCGGAACCATGGGCTGCCTGAGCTTCGGCCTGCCGCTAGTCTGCAGGATGAAATCGACAGGGCAAAGCATGACGAACTTGCGATCCGCAAATTTCTCGAGGACAAAGGCATTCTCACAGTGCCTGCCGACATTCGGCATTACACTCTGCGGCCGATGCCGGACTATCTTGAGGCGCTCGCCGATTTTGGAGAAGTGGATGACTTCACTGGCCCGTTAAGATTGAATGACGATGGCGTGCGCTGGGCCAGCCCGCCGTCAGGCCAGCTCGGATATTTTTGGCTGGCGACTGCCAAAGATCCGCGGCCGGACCTGGTTCACGAGGGCGTGCCCGGACATTATTTTCAGATGTGTTTGTCGTGGAGACATGCTGATCCGATTCGCCGCCACTACTACGACTCGGGAGCCAATGAGGGAATCGGGTTTTATGCTGAAGAAATGATGCTGCAGGCAGGCCTCTTTGACGACAGCCCGCGCACTCGAGAAATCATCTACAACTTCATGCGATTGCGCGCTTTGCGCGTCGAAGTGGATGTAAAGCTTGCACTGGGATCGTTCACCATTGCGCAAGCCGCCGACTACCTTGCCCAACATGTGCCCATGGACAAGAAAACAGCGCAGGGAGAGGCGGCGCTGTTCGCGACCGACCCCGGGCAAGCCATCAGCTATCAGATCGGGAAGAGTCAGATCCTGCACTTTATCGCCGATGCCAAGCTTGCTCAGGGCGACAAGTTCAGCTTGCGAGCGTTTCACGACTTCTTGTGGAGTAATGGCAATGTGCCGATCGCGCTGCAACGCTGGGAATATCTTGGGGAAGATGACGACCTCCGGGCGATTGATGGCCCGAGCGACAAGCGAAGACATTAAGGTCACACCGTTTCATTGTCTCCACTTTGATACGCTGTGTGCGGAACTTATCCCAACGAATGAATTGCGGACCGTCGCCAATGTTGGCCAGATGGTCTGAGAGGCGCTTGAAAGGTCGCCTGAGAATGGGCACAAAGCCAATGAGAGTTTTAGTTACCGGGGGAGCGGGTTACATCGGCAGCGTGGTTGCCGATGAGCTATTGCAGGCAGGACACCAGGTCGTCGTCTTCGATAACCTGAGTCGCGGCCATCGTCAGGCTGTGCCGAAAAACGCTGACCTGGTGGTAGGCGACTTGGCGGATCGCGCTTGCCTTGACCAGCTACTACGGTCTCGTACGATTGATGCCGTCATGCATTTTGCCGCGCTGATCGAAGCGGGCGAGTCAATGAAGGCCCCTGAAGAATTCTTCCGCAACAACACCTCGAATGCACTGACCCTCCTCGAAGCGATGCTGGCCGCTCGGGTAAAGCGTTTCGTTTTCTCGTCGACGGCTGCATTGTTCGGTAATCCCGAGCGCAGTCCGATTGAGGAGGACGATCCCGTCCATCCGACCAATGCGTACGGCGAATCGAAGCTGCTGGTGGAGCGAATGCTGGCCTGGTTCCATCAGATTCACGGGCTGCGCTATGCCAGCCTGCGATATTTCAATGCTGCTGGCGCATCCCGTCCCGACCAAGGAGAAGCGCACCAGCCGGAGACCCATCTAATCCCCCGCATTCTACAAGTCGCTCTCGGCCGGGCCAAACACGTCAACATTTTCGGCACGGACTATCCCACACGCGACGGCACCTGCATCCGCGATTACATCCACGTCAGCGATCTGGCGCGCGCGCATCTGCTGGCCCTTGAAGCGCTGGCGCTGGAGAAAGAGCCGAAGGATTCGAGCCCGCTGATCTACAACCTGGGCAACGGGCAGGGTTTCAGTGTGCGCGAAGTGGTTGAAGTGGCGCGGAGAGTCACCAGGCATCCGGTGCCGGTGATCGAATCGCCTCGCCGTGCGGGTGATCCAGCGGTATTAATTGCCAGCTCGGAAAAAATTCGGCGCGACCTGGGCTGGCAGCCGAGATTCCCGGATTTGGAAGCCATTGTTGGAAGCGCGTGGCAGTGGCATCGCGTCCATCCTAACGGATACCCGCAATGAGGATGCCGATCGCGATAAAGGTTCAACCCATAAAGGTTCAAGCCACAGATGTTCAACCGTTAGATGTTCAACCCATGAACTTTTCTGAGCCGACATGGCATCGGCATCGCCGCTCCAACGACTGGGGAATGGGTACTAGTAGCGGTGAATTCACCTGCGAGGTTCAAAGGGCAATTCCGACCTGTTCACTAGCGGTAGAACTTCATGCAGTTCGTGCACTACACCGACCGCGGTCCCCGCCTGATCGCAACCGGAGTAGGTGAATTGCGGAACGATTTGCTTGAGTTGGGCGAGGATCGAGGCTCGCTTGCCGAACGACACGGCGACATAGAGTTCGTCTAGACTATGCTTCAACGCCGGCCAGGCGAGCTTTACGCTTTCCGTGCAGGCTATCTTTTCACAGGCGCTGGGCATGACCCGCTCGTCCGGATAAAAGAGTTCTTCGAAGAGTTTTTCGCCCGGACGGAGGCCAATGAATTTGAACTCCGGGCGGGATTTGCCGGAGAGGCGAACCAGAGTCTTCGCCAGATCCGCGACCCGAACCGGCTCTCCCATGTCGAGCACGAGGATGTCGCCGTTCCGTCCGATCGCGAAGGCCTGCAACACCAGGCTGACCGCTTCGGAAATGGTCATGAAAAAGCGGGTTATCTCGGGGTGAGTAATGGTGATGGGCTGGTTTTGACGGATCTGTTCCTGGAAGAGCGGAATCACGCTTCCGTTCGATCCGAGGACGTTGCCGAATCGGACCGACACGCAGCGCAGCCGCTCTCCGGGCCAGGCTGCGAGAATCAATTCTCCCACCCGCTTGGTGCAGCCCATGACGTTCGTCGGATTCACCGCCTTGTCGGACGAAATCATTACGAAAGTCGCGCAATTCGAACTTTGCGCCACGTTCAGCAAGGCCAGCAATCCGAAAACATTGTTGCTGACCGCCTCCTCCACATTGGACTCCATTACGGGCACGTGCTTGTAGGCGGCGGCATGGAAGACGATCTCAACCCCATAGGTCAGGAATATTCTGCGCATGCGTTCCGGGTTGCAGAAGTCGGCGACACAAAACGCCGTGCGCTCGGCATCCTCGCCCTGGGCAAGCTGATGCTGCAAATGAAAGATCCCGGTTTCATTCTGGTCGAGGCACACGAGAAGTTTCGGTTTGTACGTCCTGATTTGACGGCACAGTTCGGAACCGATGGATCCCGCGGCACCAGTCACCATGACCACGCGGTCCCGAATATGCTCCCGCACCGATTCCAGATCGAGGTCGACCGGGATACGCCCGAGAAGATCCGCGAGCGAAACTTCCCGAACCTGCTGCAAGGTGACTCGACCCGCGATCAATTCCTTCATTGAAGGGACGGTTCGGAAAGAAGTGGTTGTTTTTTTACAGATTGCCACCAGGCGGCGCATCTGGATAGGGCTAGCCGACGGAATCGCAATTAGAACTTCGTCGATTCTTTGCTGGCCAACGACTTTCGTCAGAGCCTGGACGGGGCCAAGCACCGGTACGCCCAGAACTCGCAGGCCTTTCTTGAGTGGATTGTCATCGACACAACCGATCACCCGATAGCCGGTCTCCGCTACCTGGGTTTCGCGAATGATCATCTGGGCGGCATGTCCGGCGCCAACCAGGAGTAAGCGTTTCGAGGTTGAATCCGCCCGCACGGTTTCCGCAAGCATGCGCGAGAGTACGCGCACGCCGGTCAGAAGCGTAAAGGTGATTAACGCCTCCAAAGCATAAATGGACAGCGGAAAAACTTTCAGTCCCAACCCATAGCGCACGATGACCAGGAACGCGAACGAACCGGCAAGGATGGCTTTCAAGACGTCGACGGCATCGCTGATCCCGGTATGGCGCCACCAGCCATGCATAAGATTGAAAAATGGCATGACCGCGAGGCGAACGATAATGAGAATGGGAGCGGCGGTCCATAGCAGGCTTGGGTCCGGCATCCTGAACTCGAATCGCAAGAGCCAGGCGCATACCAGCGAACAGAGAATAAGACCGATTTGCAATACCAGCACCAACAGCGATCGGCAATGTAACAGAGCAGGGGACTTCTTATTGAGTCTTCTCATGGACTGGGTCACCTTCTTGGTGGTTGAGTTGACCGTCATTGGTTGACAGTCGTTGGTCTTGGCAGTTAGCCTTGCCGACCGCCAGAAAAACGCAGGTGTTTTGGGAAGGGCACGACTTCAGTCGCGCCGCAAGCGCCGCCGAATAGAGCGCGGCTTCAGCCGCTGAGCCCCTGGGAATCGAAGGGCGGGACTAATTGAGGCCTAGTGTTGCACGCCTTCCGCCTTGAGCACTCGCCACAGGGTGAGCGCTATGATCTTCAAGTCCAGCGGAAGCGACTGCGCCGCCATGTATTCGGTGTCAAAGCGAACCTTGAGTGGAATTTCCAACTCATCGCGGCCGTTGATTTGCGCCCAGCCGGTAATCCCCGGAACCAATCGATGCACGCCGTGAAGGGTGCGAAGCGCGATCAGATCGTCCTGATTGAAGAGCGCTGGACGGGGTCCGACCAAACTCAGATCTCCCCTCCAGACACTGACCAGTTGCGGCAATTCGTCAAGGCTGGTCTTGCGCAACAGGGCTCCGACCGGGGTCAGATAGCGTTCCGGCCGGTCCAACAAATGCGTCGCCAGCTGCGGAGTGTTGACGCGCATCGTCCTGAACTTGGGCATGTCAAAAAGACGATTATCTTTTCCCACGCGCTCGGACCAATGCAGGGCGGGGCCGGGAGACGTCAACCGTACCGCGGCCCAGCACAGCACAAAGAGAGGACTGGACAAGATCAGGATCATTCCTCCGAGAGCCAGATCCATGCCCCGCTTCCAGGCCGGAAGTCGGTACGCCGAAAGAACCAGAGTTGTCGTGACCATTGAGGTGACCATCTTGTGTAGTAATGTCGTGACTGTTGTCGCGGCCCATGTCGGGGACACGTCGAGGACTATGAGAAAAAGCGATCCCCTCGATCTGGAAGAAGGCAACGTTTTAGGAAATGTTGGCTTGCGAGAATCCGCGAGCTACGAAGCCGAAGCCCTTGCCCTCGGAGGCGCGCCCGGTCCCTTGATCACGCGCTTATCGGAACTCAAGGAGTGTTCCGCGCGCTTCAAGTAATCGCGTACGCGTACGGCCAGACGAACCAGCAGCTTGCTGGCGCGACTCTTGCCAAAGTAGTCGTAGGCCTCGTTGAAGGCGATAAGCGCGTCGTGGAGTTCGCCGAGCGAGGATAGCGGGTTCTGGTTAACGCTTTGACTCCCGAAGTGGACGATTTCCGCGCAAGGCGTGTAATGCACCGGGTAGCCCTTTTGTTTGAGCATGAAGTTGTAGGCCAGGTCGGAAACAAAGAGCCGGAAGCGTTCATCCAGCATGCCCGCATTCTCCCAGGTGGACCGCCGGACAATGTAGGCGGTTGTACCGATGCTATCGACCGGTTGCGCCTTCGAGTAGTCGAAGCCGGTAGCATAGTAACGATCCGTGAGCCGGCTCCGCGGAACAAGTTTGTGCCAGTTGAGCGCGTGTAACACCATCGTGCCGGGTCCTGAAAAATGGCGGATGCAGTGCTGCACTGTGCGATCCGGATTCAACAGCTTGGGGCCACAGGCGGCGACCTGCGGATTCTCGTCCATGTATTCGACCAGCGGGCGGAAGGCATTGCTGATCAGAAGGGTATCGCTATTCAAGTGGCAGGCATAGCGCGCCCGCGACATATGCATACCGAGATTGGTGTTTCTGACATAACCCTGGTTGGCTTGGTTCCGGACGAGGACCACCTCGGGGAACGCCATGGCAACCATGTCCGCGCTGCCGTCGCGCGACGCGTCATCAATACAGATGACTTCAAAGGTGATGTCGCGGGTATGTTCATAAATCGAGGAAATACAATCGCGCAGCAAGCGCCGGGTATTGCAGCTGGGGATGATCACAGTAAGATCCAACGTAGGTTCCATCTTTTTCTCCTCGTTTTGTATTTTTGTCATCTTGAAGCAGTGGTTTCGAGGTCGTGGTTGTGATGGTATTCCCGGGATATTGTGCGGGCGGGAATGCCAACCACCGTGCTGTCGGGCTCAACTGAATCCACCACCACTGAGTTCGCGCCGACGGTCACGTTGTCGCCGATGTGGATGCCGCCGAGAATCTTCGAACCGGCGCCGAGGGTTACGTTGTCCCCGATCTCGGGACGCACTCTGCAATCGAAAGCCAGATCCATCTTCTTGGCGCCCAGCGTAACGCCCTGCAGGATGGTTACGTTCCGGCCGATACGCCATGCTCCGATTACGGTTCCCGACGGGTGCGGAAAAAAAATTCCCGGTCCGATCTCGCAGCGCGGCGTAACCTCCAGGCCAAAGAGCACGATATTGAGGTAGGTCAGCAGTTCTGGCAGGGCCGGGATCTTCCGAAGCCGGGCCGCACGGCTCGCACGGCACAGCACGATGGGCAGAAACCGGGGGTGCAACAGGCGGCGGAGCAGCCCGGTGAAGAGGGGTCGGGCAACTGGCCTGCCCTCGAGTTCAGCCTGGCGTGCGAGATCGCTGTAAAGAAGACGCTTTAGCGTTACTTTGTTGTTGTCCATGAGGATTTGCGCAACAGGCTAGGTCGCAACTCGCGTGCGCAACGATACCCGGAGAACGCGAATGGGATATTTCACCGTCTCCGTGGAAATTCCAAAAAGGTACTGAAATATACTGATGCAGCCTCGATCGGTCAGTTTCTTCAAGGCGAGCATTCGCCCAACGTGCATGGCCTTCACATCGTGGCTCAGGCCTGATGCGCCGATGGTGCTCTTAAAACCGCCAGCCAGGACGCGCCTTATATACAGGGCGCGACACCCGGGCCTCGAAAGCAATTCCATATACAACGTAAAGTCTTCGCCCCGGCGCAACGAAGTGTCATAGAACACCATTTTCTCCTTCAATACCATCACCGAATTCGTACTATCGTTTCGTAATAGGGGAGTCCAGGAGGAAAGCGACGAAAAAGATGGCGACGACATGTCGTTGCTAGCTTCTCTGCCTCTGTCTCTATCTCGATCGCATCCCAAGCGAGTCATATCGTGACAATACCGGTGCATGGAGAAGTCAAGACTGTGCTTCGTCATGAACCCATGTTGGAACTCGACTTTGTCCTCGTACCAAACGTCGTCCGAGTCAAGAAATGCCAGGTAGCGGCCCCGGGCGGCCGAGATGCCAATGTTTCTTGCAGTGGAAGGTCCCTGATTCTTATCTAGGTGAATAAAACGAATCGCTATACAACCGGGATAGGAAGTTGCGATCACCCTGGACAGCTCCCAGTCGTCACTGCCATCATCCACAACGATGATTTCCCGGGGATGCAACGTCTGGCCATAAACTGAGTCGAGCGCTCTCCTGAGGGTGCAAGACGAGTTATAGGTTGGGGTGATAACGCTTACGTCACAGCTCATTGGTTCTCCGAAACAATATGATGGGGACAACATCTCTCGCGGCCATTTTGAATGTGGCGTTTTCCCAGCGCCAATCTCGGTATGCGGCTACGGGCAGGCGGCCGCCTCCATCTGGAGGTGGGTTCCCGGGGCCAGTTGTTTCACCGTTCTCCCGACAAAGCACAGAGTCGTCAAGAATATTGCGTAAGAAAGAAGCGTATTAATTGCCGCTCCCCGAGCCCCGTAACGTGGTATGAGAGCGAGGTTCAAGATGATGTTGCTGGCAGCGCTGATTCCGGTGCAAAGCAAGATTTTTTTTTCCATGCCCCAGGCGATGAAGGCGTTGCTCAAATAAGAGGTCATGAAATCGAGCGGTATAGACCAAGCCAGGAGAAGCAGCAGCGGGCACGCTGCTAGAAACTGATGTCCGAACATAATCGTGAGCACCGTCCGGCGGCAAACCGAAATGACGACCGCGAGTAAGATCCCCACCCCGAGCAGAGGCAGAAGGATGTGGGCCCGCAGCATGCGGGCTCGGTCTTCGACACCATGCCGGGCGAACCGCGGATAGAGAACCTGGGTCAGCAGGTAGTACGTGACCAGCACCTGATTCAAGACACGGTAGGCGGCACCGTAGAGACCGATCTGTTCCGGGTTTGACATGAGACCGAGCATCAGAACATCGATGGTGTTGAAGGCTAGGTTGCATAGCCATGCGAGGCCCATAATGCGGGTGCGCCGCCAGGCCAGCGACTCGCGCACGGCGTCCAGGATCTCGCCGTGCGCTGGCCGGGATGGTTGCCTTCTCCACCACGTCCAGAAGATCGCGCCCTGCAGCAGGTACCCAAAAGCATTCCCGGCTACCGCCCACCACAGGACGCGCTGCCCGGGCGACCTGCCGATCATGAGAAATACCAGGATGCTGAGGGGCACGACGGATCTCGCAAGGCCCAACAGATACAGTCGCTCCTGACCCCAAGCGACCCAGTCCAGAGAAATGGCATAGAGCCCGCCCACTGCCGAAAAGGCGAACAGGAAGACCTTCATTTCGGCAGGCAGCGCCGCGAATGCGGCGTAAATCGCGATCAGCGGCAGGACGAGGACCGCCGTCCACAGGCGCTGCCGCTGCACCCGCTCGACAATCTCGCTCGCCGCGTGAGGATACAAGGCCAACAGCCGCGCTCCCACCTGTCGCAGGCCGAAGTCGATCAGCGGCTGCACGTACTGGCTCAAGCCCTGGGCCAGCGCGTAGACACCCAGGACCACGACCCCGTAGCGGTGTCCGAGCAGCACCGCGGTCGCAATTCCACATAATCGGCTCAAAAGTTCGCCGGACCCGAGGCGAAGGATATTCTTGAACAGCCCGCGAAATGGAATCTTCATGGACAATGGCAATATGGACAATTGCGATATGGAGCTGAGATGGAACGCGCTCTCACTACCGGACAGGTGGCGCGGCGCGGCGGCCTAGGTCGCGCGGACCGGAAATATAGCCAACCAGTTGACCCGTCCCGCGCAGCATATACACCGATGCGTTGAACCAGTCACCCTGGCACAGCCGGACTGCGGCTCCGCCAAAAGATCGGATAAGATCCCGGCCCACTTTGCGCATCGGATAGCGGTACATTCTCTGCACACACCCCTCGCATAAGGCGTACGTGTAAGTGGTTCTTTTGAGGCGCTCGATCGTGCCAAAGGGCGGGTGATGGACCGTGAACGAGGGCTCGTACCAAAACTGGAAGCCCTTCTGATGCGCTCGCAAGACGTAGTCTCTTTCCTCGCCCGCCTGATATTTGGAGGCGGCGCCGATGCCGAGGTACTCATTGAAACCGCCGACCGCGGTCGCGACCTGCCCTCGCATGAACAGTGCCGCCGATGCCGACAGGCATGTCGAGAGATCGCTCTTCGCGCAGCAGCGCCGCTCGCCTGGTGTTTTTGGCCCGGAGTGCAGGTTGTCAGCCGTGCGCAAGGTGGTGAACAGCAATCCGAATTCGGAATGGGTCTCGAACCATGCAGCTACGGTAGCCAGCAGATCTTTCGGATACCAGCAGTCATCGTCGGGAATAGCGATGATATCGCCGCGCGCGGCTCGAAGACCTACGTTACGGGCGCGGGAGAGTCCGCGTTCCGAGCGCAAGTGCCGAATCGCGAGGCGGGAATGAAGACGCAGCATGGGGACCAGCCGGTCGTCGGGATTCTGGTCCACCACCAGGACTTCAAAATCGCGATAGATTTGTTCCTCGAGGCTGACCAGTAAGCGGTCAAGCTCAGTGACGCGGTTGAGAGTAGCGACAATAAGTGAGAACATGGATTTCCTCCGGATAGGTCGTCAATTGCGAGTATTTTGCATGGGAGGTTTCTACGAGCTGTGGTCGAGGGCGCCGTTGCTTCCCAATAGGTTGGTACCCCTAAGAATGACGCCTATTCGGGCGATGGCTTGATAGAAATACCATCCGGCCACGAGCAGGAGAACCGAGATGCCAACTCGCAGCGACGCCGATACCCAGTCCAGCAGTCCGCCTCGAGGCATAAGAAGGACATCGGGCAGGATCATGGCGATCAGGAAGAGCCCGAAAGGATTCTTGGCGTACAGGTTCATTCCGTGAAAAAGAGCGCCGAGCGCTGCGGAGACGACTACGACTCCCGCGAGACCGCCCGCCACATAAGCTTCCGCCAGATACGAGGAGCCGCCGCCATTCCCCATTTGATATGCGGTTGGATTGAGAAACATTGAAACATCGGCGTCAAAATTCTTTCCCGCAACGTACGCCATATGATCGGTCGGAGAGAACGCCGACCTCAATTCGTCGGCAAGATTCGAAAGGATGTGGAGAGCGAAGCGCCGCCGGTAGGCGACCGCGACCTCGGTGACATTGAGTGACGCGCCCTGGCCGGCAACGAACTGGAAAGGGGCGGCGAGCACACTGGACTCGACATTCCCGGCGCGGAAGGAGCCGACCAGAGATCCAGCCAGAACGAGCCCTGCTCCTAGAAGCCCAGCCGAATACAGGCGGGCGCGGTGTCCGGACCTCACCTTGGCGAGATACCAGAGCGAAAGCACCAGACTGAAAGCGGCGCCTCGCGAGCCCATCATTAGAATCGGCGCTGCAATCACGAAGTACACGACGGTTGCGGTGCGGAGGAATCGCTTCCGCCGCTCCAGAACAAAGATGCCGACGAACGCGGGCAGGCTGATGAGCGAAATGGCGCGAACCGCCATGGGTATGCTTGCAGCCATACCTCCATGGTCGATAAAAACCACGAGATATCCGCCATGGTCCTTCGCGTACTGGTAATAACAGAAATTCTTGTAGAGCTGCACGGGTACGCTCAACGAGAACAGAAGGTAGAGGTAGGGCAGGAAACGGCTAAAAGATCCGCTACCGGCCGGAGAAGACGGGCGGTAGTTCCATCGGCAGGGGGCATAAATGCAGATGGCGGAGAGCGCAATCAACAGCAGCGCCGAGCCCGCCACATTCCGCGACACGTCAAATTGATCAGACGTCATCAATGTGATCCGGAATATGTCCGTCTCGCCTCCGGCGCAGTACGCGATCAGGCGTCCGGCCTGGAACAGAGTCAACATGCACAGGAAAAAGAAACAAGGATGCCGTCCGCCATCGAACCGTTTCCACGCGAGGCCTATCAGCGAAATGAGCAACAGCACGGTTAGAACCGCGGCCCCATTGCGGGTAAGCCAGTTCATTAGGAAGCAGAGGGTAGCGGCAGCGAGGGCGGTCAGGCAGCTGAGGATCTCGATTGCGGCTCCGAATTTGGGCGATAGCTCGGGAGACTCAGCGGCGGTGGATCGGTATGTTGTCGGAGAAGAATTCATTTGCATTCGCTGTGACATTCGCTTTAAATGTTGCTCGGTCAAGCGCGGGGCTGGAAATCTTGCGAAAAAAACGTTGTCCTGAGCGTGGTCAAACGAGCGTTGACATCGGGATTCAGACGCAGCCGGTAGATAGCCTTGGCCAATAATATGTACCCCGCCGAACCCAAGAATCCGAGCAGGGTCACGATCACGACTATCAAAGATCTGGGCGGTGAAGATTTCCGGTCTGGTTCGATGGCAGGATCGAGGACCTGGATGATGGCAGCGGTCTTTGCCTCGTCGAGCCTTGCAGCTTCATATTGTTTCGCGAGCATCTCGAAAATGGTCTCGGCATACTTTACATCGCGCAGTTTGCGGACATACTGCAGGCCGGCTTCCGGAACGTTGCCGACCGGCACCTGCACATTCCCCGTGCCTCCGCTGTCCTTTTCGAGGAGTGCCAACTGCGCGCGCAGGCCGGAGAGTTCCTGCTCGCCGAGCATGACATCGGGATTCTGCTCGGTCGAAAACAGGCGCATGGCATGTAATTCCACTTCTTTCGCGGCCATCAGCGCTCGCAGTTTAACCACAGACTCGATAATTGCTTTGGCCTGACCATCCAATTGAATCAAGCCAGTCTTCTGTTCAGTTTCCTTCAACGCCTGTTCCGCGTCGGCCAGATTGTTCTTGGCAAGCTCCAACTGCCGCTCGAAAAACAGGCGTCGCTGTTCGGCTTCGGTTACGGCGAGGTCCTGCGTCAACTTGCGCAACTGTTCCACGTAGGCGTTGGCGATTTGGGGAGCGCGGCTGCGGTCTTTATCCTCGACCGAGATGGTGACGAAACCCTCCTTGCCGAGCACGATGGTGGTGGCGTCTTCCAAATCCCGGCGGCCATCCGACATTTTCTTGTCGCGATACACTCGAAGCAGATCGAAGCGGCGGATCAATGCCTCTTCGGCGGTGCGGCTGCGCAGCATTCCTACATACAGGTCGTTCGGATTTTTCAGCCCCAGATCTTTCTGGGCCATTGCCGCCATCGGCCCCAATGCGCCCAGTTGCCCGATCATCGACGCGGCCAGCGACGGGCTTTGCTGAGGCGGCAGGATGCTGGCGGTGGCGGTGTAGCGATTAGGCAACAACAGCGAAACGATAGCGGCCAGAACGGCGGCGGCCAAAGTGGTCCGCAGGATGATCTGCTTGCGCCGGGACAGGATGATCAGCAGATCGAGCGCGTAGCACTCGTTGGGCCCGCCCCGGACGGTACTCGCCGCCGGCCGCAAAGGCGGGGTTTCATGTTCAAGACTGTCAACGTCAAGACTGTCAACGTTCAGATTGTCAACGTCCAGGGTTTCAGTCGGCATGGTTCGAACTTCCAAGGTCTGAGTGCCCGCTCTCCCCCGTTGGGCATCCACGCGGAGAGTTCCCGGTCCGGCCGTGTTTATTGTTCGTTGCAACGAAGCTCATTGCACGACCCGGATGGCTGCCGCGCCCAGGGCAAACTGCGAGAAGACCTGGCTCCAATCTCTTAAGCCCTTGAGGAGCGAGCCGTGGGACAGGCGCTCCGGTACCACGATGGCGTCGCCCGGCATGAGGCGAAGAGAGGCGAACCCTCCGTTCCACAGTCCCTTGACCGATTGCTTGCTGAGGACGGAGCCGTCGGCGCGAATTACAAACATTCGGCTTGTGTCCGCGTCTCGTGTAGGCCCACCCGCCCGCTTCAGATAATCGTCCAAACGCGCCTCACGCCGATACAAGAACGAGTTCTTGTTATAAACCGCGCCCAGCATCTCGACAGTCGACGGGCGATATGGGACCACGAAGCGGTCGCCATCTTCGAGCGCGATTTCGGGCAGGTCGGACACCGCCTTGGAGGTCGGGGTCAGATCGAGGACCACGCGCCCGGTAGCCTTTACTTCCCGGAGTTTCTCTACCAGTTGCCGCTGAGCATCGAGCTTAGCGCGGTTGTCGGCAACTTCGTCGGGATTGACTCCGGAGGGAGCCATGGCATTGCGGGAGATGTCTTCCTCCAGTTTCTCGATCAGTTGATCCAGCCCCTTCTGCTGGTCGGCACGCACCGATTCGCGCGTAAATTCAGCTCCGTAGAGGTAGGCGCTCGGAGTAAATCCGCCGACGCGTTCCACCAGATGGCGGACGGTTTCGCCCGCTTCGGCCCGGTAGACACCGGCGGTGCGAAACTCTCCCTCCAGGCGCACGAACTTGCTCTGTTTATCGAGTGGAACCGCGAGATCGTTCTGCGAGAAAATGGTAATGACGTCGCCCGGCTCGAGCGCCAGATTGTTTTGCTCATCTCCGTGCAGCACCAGTTTGCCTAAGTTGAAAGGGACGAGGCGCGTCGTAAGATCCTGCGGGTTCAGCCGCTGAATGACCGCGTAATCCCAGTTGATCTCCGGAGCATTGCGCGTGATCTGGTTTCGCAGTTTTGCACTACCTGCTGCTGCGGCTGCTTTTACTGAGGCCGATTGCCCCTCGAGCTGTTGTTCAACACTCTCACCCGCGATCGCAACCAGATTGTCACGCCCGGAGTCGGATGTGATCGGTTTGCCGCCTCTTTTGCCCGCGTTCGCTGCCGAGTTGGTGGCGCGCCAGTAATCTCGGGTGACCAGAGCGTCCTGGTTCGGGATCACATCCTTCAGACGCATGCCGCTACGCCATTCCGTGCGTCCGGGATGAGCGACATTCCCCCGCAGCGTCACTGCGTTTTGAAAACGGGGAGAAAGCGAGAAGATGCGGACCACATCTCCGTCCTTTAACACCCGCTCCAACCCTTGTCCCTCCAGAGGAAATTCTTCGACCCGGCGCGTGTCGTGGTTGTCGATGCGTTCGACCACCGCCTTTTGTCCATCCGCAGTCGTGGCGAGACCTCCCGCCATCTCGACCGCGCTTCCAAGACTCGCCCCCTCCCGCAATTCGTAAATCGCGGGCACATTCACGCTGCCAGCGATGGCAATGGACGGCCCGGACGGCGGGATATAGATCACATCCCCGGGCAATAATCGCGCGTCCTTCGACTTGTCCCCTTTTAAGAGCAAGTCGTAGAAGTCAAACTCCGTCACCACACTGTTATTTCGTTTCAGTTGGATCCTCCGCAGCGACCCACTGGCCGAGGGTCCTCCCGAGGCGAACAATGTGTTGACGAGCGTAGAGAGTGAACTGACGGTGTAACTTCCGGGACGCCGCGCCTGTCCCACGACAAAGACTTGAATGGATCGTAAACGTCCCAGGCTGACCGTCAAATCGAAGTTACGAAACACTCTCCCAATCGCGCTCCTGAAATATTCCGGCAGTTGCTGGAATTTCAATCCAGCCACGGAAAGCGTGCCCACCTTGGGCAGAAAAACCTGGCCCTCCCGGTCGACTACCAGTTTGCCGTCCAAATCAATTTGTCCCCAGGCCCTGATCAGAATTTCGTCTCCCGGTCCGATCAGGTAATCTTCGGTCACCGGAATCCGGTCGATGGGAGCGAAAGTTGTGGGGACACGGTCAAACAAGCTATGTCCATAAATGGGCAACCTGCGGCCGACGGAGCTGGCCACAAATTCCTGAAATTCATTGGGCGGCGCTTCAGGGACCGCATCCGTCTTCAACGGGAAACCCCGCTTTGGATGCCGGGCTGGTTCCGCACTCTGGTCCTGTTCGTCGTTGTTGCTGTTATCGCCCGAAACGGTGTCATTCGGCATCGCCTCAGCGGGACGCGGTACCGTGCCCGCTTGATTCCTCGCATTGCCGGTTGCCGGATCGACAGTGCCCTCGTAGGTTCTGGGGGCAGGGGGGCAGTCCCGATCCAGACATTGCGGGTCGTCAGCCGTAGGCGTATGCAGCGTGGTTTGAGCCCATCCGAGGCCGGGCAACGCGAGCAGGCCGAACACCGCGGTTACGATCCATCGGAGCATCGCGCGGGCCGGTACGCCAGCGCAGCAGCTTCCGGCCAACTCGGACGATTCGGCTCGCGGCTTACATCTTTCGGAGATCAGTTTTTCTGACATTATTGTTTCTGAGGTCGTGATTTCGAAGATCATTAATTTCGAACATCATTGTTGAACATCATTGTTGAAGATCATGGTTCCGGAATCCTGGTTTCCGGGATTCTTGTTTAGGAGATACTGATTTCTAGGTTCATTGAAAGTTCAGTACCTTGCGCACGGATGGTAGGTAAGCTCAACCGAGGCCACCGTGTTCGGTCCGGCGAGGGGTGATAGAACGGGGAAGTTCCAACGTTCGTACTGGAGAAACGTGGCAATCTCCACTTCCGGGCCCAGTTGAAAAGTCGCTCGGGCAGAGAAATCCTGAATGTCACCGCCCGCCGGAATGAAATCGCGGTCGACATGAGCTTTCCGGTATCCCAGTTGCAGCGGGCTGCGGGGCGAAAGCCAATAGGTGCTCCAGAGTTGAAGACCGTGACCCTCCCTGCCTACCCAGGAACCGAGGAGGTGCCCCTCGTTGGTATGCGAGTCGCGGTAGGCACCGTTGTAGTAGACGTATTTGCCGCCCCGGTTCGAGAGCGCCGGAGGGTCCGACCACACCATCTCGGTGCGGAAATCGAGCTTCGGGATTCTAGGAGTCTGCGGCAGGTAAATGCCCGGGTTCATCAGCGCGCGTTGCGGAGCCCCCAGTGGCGAAGTGTCATCGTCGGTCATACCGTCGTTGTAGAGGACCAGCCATTTCCTGAGTCCGGGGATGCGATAGCTGAAATCGAAACCACCGCGCCGGTCGCCAACGTCGGCCGCGCTTCCCGGTATCGTGGTTTTGTTGTCGCCAAAACTGATGAAGCCTCTCCAGAACATGCGGGGTGTAACCGGCCGGAATACGATGATGCGCGAAAACCCGAATTCAAGGTTCGGCGTCGGCTTGAAACTTATCTTCTGGCCATCAATCGCCGGATTTGCCGGATAGTGGTGCCCAGCCATCAGTCCGAAGAAGAAGTCCCAGCGCATGGGCCCCAGCCAATGAAAGAAGCTGGGCAGTTTCCAGGGAGACGGGTTGGTCAAACGCAACATGTCCATAGGCTGCGCGTTGTCGCTGTAGTTTGTCGGCCCGCCGTGGCCCGGCCCCCACCACAGGCTTTGCCGGCCGGCCGAGATCTGAACCGTTTTGAAGTTAAATGCGGCGTAGGCGTCCAGGAGACGAAACTGATCGATGACCGTCGTATGGATCGGGAGTTGCGGCGTCGTCACGTCGATGGTGCCAATCATTTGCTGGACCGACTGACTGTAGGCCGGAAGCGCCGCGGCGTGCTGATACTCGCCGCGCACATAGAACGCCACCGGCCCTGACGATCCGAATGCGGAAGCCCCGCTCACCAGGTTGTACCCCTGGCCGTAGAGACGGCCATAGTCGTTGGTGAGGGTCTGCCCAAAGTGATAACCGTCGTCGAGCGGAGTGCCGGCGATGCCGAGGTAACGCGTATAAATGCTATCCACCCGCACCTCGGAATCACCGGAACCGTCAAAGCGCCCTAGTTCGCTCGCGAATTCGGTTTTAAGCGCCTCGTAGAGTCGGGACGCCTCGGACGGGCGGTTGTCGTTAGCGCGAACATCGTTACTGCGAACATCGTCGATGCCAAGATCGTCAATGCGAAGATCGTCGGCAGCAGCCGTGATGATTCGAGCACATTCCATGCGCGTCCACGGCCGTAGGTTGGCGAAGGCGCTCGGTGCATAACCCAATGCGGCTAGGCGATCGAACGCCGCGTAAACCCAGCTGTCCAGGGGAATGTATGGGGATCCGAGTTCGGACGGAGTACGCGCGCGCGGCGGTCCGTTTTCCTCGAAATTGTTTCCGAAAGGGTTCCTGCTCGCACCCGGCAATTCCGGATCGTGATGCGCCCGATATACATAGCGCCCGATCAAATAACCGAGGGCGCTCCCGACGACCACGTCGTAGGGGAAGTGTTGCCGGGCCGCAACCCGCGAAAGACTGATTCCCGTGGCCGCACCGTAAGCCAGCAGTTTGGTTAACGGTCCAGGATACTCGTGAGCGATGACGCTGGCGATCGACCATGCGACCAGGGCATGTTCCGACGGAAACGAGGCGCCTCCTGCTCCGAAGCTGCCCGCGTTCGCGGCGTTGGGACGCGGCCTCTGGAACACCAGTTTCATGGTCTCGCCCAGGACTAGACCGTTTACCGCCGCTTCTCCGGCGAGGAAGCCGGTTTCGCGGCTGTGGTCGTCGTGGGTGATTCCTCCGCGCGGATACAAGCTGGCAGCGCCACCGACCATGGCCGCCAGTCCATAGTTGCTGAAACTGCTGCTGTGGGCCATCGGGGTATTTCCGAAATGCCGCATGATGTCTTGATCGGACGCAACCAGGCCGAGGGTGGCGACTCCCAGGGGCAAGAGCCACTTTTTGTCTTCGTTATGTAGATGAAAGGGGCTGGTCCAAATCGCTTTCTGATCGGAGAAGAAATCTTGGGCGAAGAGTGCCGGGCAGAACCCGACTGCCGCACTCGTTCGAAGTTTCTTAGCGGGGCTCGTTCCGGACGGCTCCGAAGAATGGCTCTCTTCTCTCTGTTGCCACGTCCTTTCTTGCCACGTACTGTGGCGCGTACATGGTTTGAGAGTCTTTGCATCGGATGCCCAGCCGGGGTTTACCGACGAACCAACCAACACAGCAATCGCTACAGGCTGGCAAATCTGCCACCCGAATTTTTCGAGGAGAAGCATGCTCTAGACTGGCCTGTACGGCTGGGTTTGCTGGTGGGGCCGGCCGGCGAAGCCAGGGGGCAGGACTGCGCGGCCAGCATGCTTCGCCGCCGGTTCCAAGTCGTCCGCGTCGACCTCCACCGCCACGCATTGCATGATCACGTCCAGCGCGAGCACAACCCTAAAGTTGTTTTTCTTGCGGATTAGCACGCCTTCGATCCCCGTCATGGGTCCGGCCTTGATACGGACCCGCTCGCCGATTACGAGGTAAGGATGGGGCTCGATTTTCCGCTGTCCGACACAAGAGCGAAGGGCCTCGATTTCAAAATCGCAGATCGGCGCCAGGGCTCGTCCAAAACCAACCAGCGACAGCACACCCGGCACTTCGAGCACGCGCACGCGCTCCCGGGGATCGATGTGCACAAACACATAATTTGGAAAAAGTGGCAGATCGAGGTCTACCTCGCAACGGTTCTTCCAGCGGTGCAGCACGGAATACAGGGGCAAGAACGATTCGATCTGGCGCTCGCCAAAGTGCGAGGCCACGCGCTTTTCGTGATGTGAATTGGTGTAGGCCGCAAACCAGTTGGCAGAAGATTCTTGAGCGGTGGCCAATTCGTGCATATTCTGCGCCACCGCCTGTTCTAGCGCCGGTTGTCTCGATGTGAAACTCGTCTGCATGATTTGTCTGTCCACTCGGGTGAAGCTTCGCTAGCCCCGCTTAGCGAGGTTTCTCAGAACTTTCATATTTTGGTGTGAGTTCCCACGTCCTCTATTGCACTTGACCTGCCACCAGTCTGCCGCCACCGGAAGTTAGGATCATCCTTCTGCTAGTTAGGGTTACGAGCTTCTTGCGGGGCATTTTTCCCGCAATTCCCGGCGCGGGAACCTGATTTGGGTCCTCCGTTCTGAATCAGCACTAATCGCCAGGACACCGGTGGAAGCGGGCGGTGACCAGAAACGGATCACGACTGGAGGGGTGACCGGGATCGAACGAAAATTCTGATTCGTTGAATCGAAAAGTTGCATCGAAGAGAGGTAGGGAAGTTCGTTGACCGCAGAGAGCCGGTCGATTTAGAATGCAGCTCACTATGTTTATGCAGAATCTTTGCGCGATGTGCATGTGCTCTTGTTGTTGTTGTGCATGCGTGTGCTCTGGCGCAGGGAGGCTGCCGAACTAAAGGATTTCTTTTAAAACCGGCACTTATAACCCACCGCCAGATGAACTTGGCGGTGGGTTTTTTATTTTCCGGCACAAAACAATCTGGCCAAACAGTTTATGACAAACACAGCGAAAGAAACCAAAGCGCAGCGGGTCGAGCGCCTCAAACGCTCCAAGAACCCCTGGGAATGTCTGGAAGAAATCCGACGCTTCGCGCGCGAGGGGTTCGACTCCATCCCACCGGAGTGGATTGGGACCTATTTTCGTTGGTGGGGCGTGTACACCCAGGGAGATGGGGCGGGCGTAACCGGAGGTCAGGGCGGGGAAGGCCGCGCGCTGCAATGCTTCATGGTGCGAATCCGGATTCCCAACGGTCTGCTGCGTTCCGACCAACTGCGCACCATTGCCGAACTCACGCGCCGCTACGCTCACGGAATTGCCGATATCACCGTCCGCCAAAACGTCCAGCTGCACTGGGTCACAATCGAGGCCCTTCCAGATGTACTCGAAGCGCTCGCGCGGGTCGGATTGAACACGATGAGCGCCTGCGGCGATGTCACGCGCAATGTTACCGGCTGCCCGGTCGCAGGAGTGGACGCGGACGAGATTTGCGACGCGTCACCTCTGGCGCTCGAAGCGTCGCGAATGTTGGCGGGGAATAACGACTTCTATAACCTCCCCCGAAAGTTCAAGATTTCGATTACCGGATGCCGCGTGTGGTGCCCGTATCCGGAGATCAACGATATTGGGTTGACCGCGACGACTCGTGTGGTTCGCGGGATACCCGAGGTGGGTTTCTCGCTGCGAGTTGCGGGGGGGCTTTCAACGGAGCCCTACCTGGGAGCGCGACTGAACGCGTTTGTGCGCTGGCATCAGGTGCTGCCCGCCATCAAGGGGATCGCGGAGCTGTTTCGCGACTCGGATGTGTTGCGGGAACACCGCGAGCGGGCGCGGCTGAAATTTCTCTTCCTGCGGCATGGATGGACGGCGGAGAGTTTTCTGGAAGAACTACAGCGGCGGGTTGGATTTCAATTCGACGCTGCTGTCCCAGAATCTCCGCCCGCCGATGTCTGTCGCGACCACGTGGGAATTCATCCGCAAAGGCAGGCGGGCTACTGCTACGTGGGAGCTGCGGTTCTCCGCGGACGAATTACCGCGGAGCAAATGCACGCGGCCGCCGATCTGGCCGATCGCTTCGCCGCCGGCGAATTACGTGCGACCAACATGCAGAACCTGCTCATCGTCAACGTTCCACGGTTGAATGCTGAGGATTTGGCCAAGGAGTTGGAGGCGATTGGATTGAGAGTTGGTGGCTCGTCCTTCTTTCGAGGCACTATCGCATGCAGCGGCACGGAATTCTGCAAACTCGCGATCACGGAGACGAAGAGCTTTGCCCGCTGGCTGGTGGAGGAATTGGAAGAGCGTCTGCCAGGTTTCGATCAGCACCTGAAGCTGCACGTTACCGGATGCCCGAACAGTTGCGGGCAGCACTGGATTGCCGACATTGGCATTGATGGCAAGAAGATGAAAGTCGACGGCCGCCTCGTCGATGCGTATTACTTCTGCCTTGGCGGCGCGCTCGGTTTGCATCAGGCGACGGCGCGGCCCGTGGGATATCGCTGCCTTGCGACTGAGGTTCCGGATGCGATCGAGAGATTGCTCCGGCAGTATCTCGCCGCGCGTCAGCCCGACCAGAACCTGCGTCAGTTCTTTGCGCGGCACACGGACACGCAGTTACGGGAGTTTCTGGCGGGCGAGCCGGTGGAAGCGGTCACTCGCGATTTGCCGCCGGTCAGTGCGAGAGGGACTGTGGCGCAACTAGCTGGAGGAAACGGTGACTAGCTTGTTCCCAATGTTTATGAAGCTGGCAGGGAAGCCGTGCCTGGTCGTCGGCGCGGGCAGAGTTGGCGAGCCGAAGATCGGTGGACTCATCGACACGGGCGCGTGCATCCACGTAGTTGCGATTGCGGCGAGCGACCAGGTCCGCGAATGGGCCAACGCTGGGAAGATCGAACTGGAGCTGCGTGCTTTCTGGTCGTCTGATCTCGACGGCAAGTTTCTTGCGGTGGTTGCAACGGCTTCGCGCAGCCTGAACGAACTTGTTTATCACGAGGCGCAGCAGCGCGGCGTGCTGTGCAACGTGGTCGATGTTCCGGACCTTTGCGATTTCTTTTACCCCGCAGTAGTGCGGCGCGGCGACCTCCAGATCGCGATTTCAACGGCTGGGCAGAGTCCGTCGCTGGCGCAGAAACTTCGGCAGCAACTGGAGCGTCAGTTCGGAGAAGGATACACAGCATGGGTTGAGCAACTGGGCGCGACCAGACGGCTCATTCTGGCAAGCGAGCTCGATAAAGAGACCAAGTCGGAGTTACTGCACTCACTGGCGAGCAGGGAAGCGTTCGAAGCGGCGCTGGCCAAAGTGCCAGAGTTGAGCACCCAGAGTTGAGCACGAGGAGCTAAAGTCGAAGGGAGTGGGAGCTTGAAGGGAAAAGTTTATCTGGTGGGCGCGGGACCGGGTGACCCGGAGCTATTGACATTGAAGGCTCTTCGCCTGCTGCAAAGCGCCGAAGCCGTTTTGCACGACGACCTGGTCGCGCCCGAGATACTGCAGCTGATTCCATCGACTGCGCAGATTCACAACGTTGGCAAGCGCTGTGGGAAGAAGAAAATTCTGCAAGGGGAAATCAATTATCTGATGGTGGCGTTGGCGGCTTCGGGACTGCGCGTTGTGCGGCTCAAGGGTGGCGATCCGCTGATTTTTGGACGCGCTGGGGAAGAGATCGAAACGCTGCGCCGCAACAACATTCCTTTCGAGATAGTTCCCGGCGTGACCTCGGCCATGGGTGCGGCCGCTGCCGCCCAGATTCCGCTGACTCATCGTCAAGCGTCGTCGGCGCTGATGCTCGTTACCGCCCATAACGCTTCCGAAAAAGATGCTGCCGGAAAAGATGCCTCCGATTGGAGCAAGTTTGTCGCGAGCGGAGCGACTCTCGCGATTTATATGCCGGGACAAAACTATTCTGATATCGCGAAGAGGCTGACGGTGGCCGGGCTTGCCGGCGGGACACCTTGTGCCGTCATTTCGTGCGCCACCACCAGGCATCAGCGAACGCATTGCACGACTGTGCTTGATTTGCATCGTACGCCGCAACTTGCTGCTCCAACGTTGCTGATCGTAGGCGAAGTTGTGCGGATGGCTGATCCCACCGCCCTGGTGGAGGGATTTGCGATTCCGGACGCGTCGAAAGCAAGCGACGGTTTGGGTGCGCTGACGCTTTTCAAGACATCATTCTCACAGGCGCCGCGCCTGGGAACAGATACGGATAAGGAGCCGGTAGCGTGAAAGACAAGATCGCAGAAATGCAGTTGGCGGCTGAGAGTTGGAATCCGCAGCAGGTGTTGTCATGGGCGTTTGACACCTTCGGTAATGACGTCGCAATCTCGTCGGCGTTTGGGGCCGAGGGCATGGTGCTGATTGATATGGCGTCGCGCCTGCGCAAGGATTTCCGCCTTTTCACGGTCGATACCGAATTCCTGTTTTCGGAGACGTACAACCTGATGGACAGGATCGAGCAGAAATATGAAATCAAAATTGAGAGAGTTTTTTCGCTGCTCTCTCCAGAGGAGCAGGAGCGGGTTCATGGTAAGGCGCTCTGGGCGCGAGATGCCGACCAATGCTGCAACCTGCGCAAGGTAGAGCCGCTCCGCCGCAAACTCGGTGAGTTGCGGGCGTGGATCACGAGCATTCGCCGCGACCAGACGTTAATCCGCGAGGGTGCACGCAAAATCCAGTGGGACGCAAAGTTCGGGCTAGTCAAGGTGAATCCGATCGCGGATTGGACTTCGAAACAGGTTTGGCGCTATCTCCACGAACATGATGTCCCTTACAACTCGCTCCATGATCAGAATTATCCGAGCATCGGTTGCACTCATTGCACCAGGGCCATTCAGCCGGGCGAAGATCCCAGGGCGGGGCGCTGGCCTGGCACGGGCAAGACTGAGTGCGGACTGCACGTCATTGAGATTGAGCCGCTTCGAATGCCTGAAGTGGACGCATAGGGGCCAGGTTCAGCCCTGTCCGCTCACGGTTCTCTACTGCACAAGAATCGTATCCATCTCTGATAACATTCACGTTTTCATGGCAAGCGCTCGTCACAGGGCCGCGTATGATTTTCCGCTGGTCCGGTGACTTGTGCGGGAGCGGAGGATTGATCAGAGACCATGATTCTCGCCGGAGACGTTGGCGGCACAAAATGCAATCTTGGGTTGTTCCTGAAAGAAGGGCGCGCCCTGCGTTCCGTCTTTCAGCGTCGCCTTGCGACCCGGGACTATGCAGGATTCGAGGGTCTGGTCGAAGATTTCCTCAAACAAGCAATAGCAGCGGATGCGAACGCGAAGGCTCCGGCAATTGATGCCGCCGGCTTCGGAGTGGCGGGCGTGGTTGCAGGTGGGCGGCATTACTCGGAAAACTTGCCTTGGGTTGTAGATGTATCAGCGCTCGCACACAAGCTCAACCTGAAGCACATACCATTGCTGAACGACCTCACAGCTACTGCCTTGAGTCTGGCGCGGCTGTCTGTAAACGACTTGATAACCCTGAATCCTGGAACTCCTGCGCATAATGCGACTAGAGCCGTGATTGCGGCGGGAACCGGCTTGGGAGAGGCCATTCTTTTCTGGGATGGCGAAACCTATCGGGTCGCGGCGGCCGAAGGAGGTCAAGCAGACTTTGCGCCACGAACTGAGCGCGAAATTCAACTGCTGAGCCATTTAAGAGTGCAGTTGCCTCACGTATCCTGCGAGGAGATTGTTTCCGGACGGGGCTTCCGCAGGATTCACGAATTCCTGAACCCGGCGGTGCTCCACGCATCGTTCGAAGCATCGTTCGAATCTCTGGAGGGCAATGCAGCGAGTGAAATCACACAGCGCGGGTTGGCGCAATCCTGCCCCGTTTGCGTGGAGACACTGGGGTTGTGGACTGAAATATTTGGTGGGGTAACGGGCAATTTTGCATTGCAGACTATGGCTCTTGGCGGCATCTACATCGCGGGCGGCATTGCGGTGAAAATCCTGCCCAAGCTCCAGGATGGTATCTTCTTCAAGTCCTTTTGTGGCGAGAGCAAACTTGCGCCGGTGCTGGCGCGCATTCCAATATCGGTTGTCGTGAACGAGGACGCTCCGATTTGGGGAGCTGCTTATGAGGCTCTCATGAGCAGCCAGGTGAAATCGTGACTCTTGCGGAAATGATTCGTGACGATCGGATAAAGATTTTTTGAGATTTAGTCAGACGTTCCCTAAATAGGGAAAGGGCTCCGCGTGGCACAAAACGAAAAAGCTGGCTACAACCGTTTCCTACTGCTGGTAGCAGGACTTGGCGGACTGCTGTACGGCGTGGATGTCGGCATCATTGCGGGTGCCTTGCCTTATCTGGAGGCCACTTCCGGGTTGAATGCCGGCCAGCTTTCTATCGTCGTCGCTGCCGTGCTCCTCGGTAGCGTGATCTCAACCCTCTTTGCCGGCGCGCTGGCCGACTGGATCGGGCGCAAGCCGCTGATGATGCTCAGTGGAGTGCTGTTTGTCTGCAGCATTCCGATCATCGCGCTGTCGCACGGCTATCAGTCGCTGGTTCTTGGCCGCCTCTTACAGGGCATCAGCGCCGGTCTGATTGGTGTCGTTGTCCCGCTATATTTGGCGGAGTGCCTGTCGGCGTCGAGCCGCGGCAAAGGGACGGGCATCTTCCAATGGCTGCTGACGCTCGGCATCGTGACCGCCGCCATTGTCGGCATGTTCTTCAGTATTCGCGTCGAAGAGGTGGCCAAGCTGGGCGATCCCGCTAGGCTCTTCGCCTTCAAGGACACGGCCTGGCGCAGCATTTTCTGGGTTTCTCTGCCACCGGGTCTCTTGTTCGTGATTGGCGGCCTCATGGTGTCAGAGTCTCCGCGCTGGCTGTTTCGTCATGGGAAGAGGGATGCCGCCTATGCCGCGCTTTTGCGCTCTCGCTCCGATACGCAAGCGAACGTCGAGCTTGCGGAGATGGAACAAACTGCCGCGGCTGAAAAAGCGAAGACTTCAACCGGGACGAAAGTTCGCGAATCGCTCTTGCGACGCAAATACGTGATTCCGTTTGTCCTGGCCTGTGTGATTCTTGCTTGTAATCAGGGCACCGGCGTCAACTCCATCATTGGCTACAACACCAACATTCTTTTGCAGAGCGGTCTTTCCGATCTGCAGGCTCACTGGGGCTACGTCCTTTTTACGATTGTGAATTTCCTGATGACCATCGGCGGCGTGCTGCTGGTAGACCGCAAGGGACGCAAGTTCCTGCTGTCGCTCGGGAGCGCCGGCATCATCGTGTCGCTGCTGTGCACCGGCCTGCTATTTCGCCGCACGGAAAAGCTGCGCGTGGACTCTCGGGATGCGGTTCAGTCCATGGTCGACGCCGACCAGAAGGTTACGCTGCTCTACGACGAGAAGACCGCGGACGCGCTCCTCGGTGCGACCGGAGACACGGGCGAGGCGATCGGCCGGCCCACATCGTTGGTCGTCATCTATTCTTATGGAGATTTCCGCGCTGCGACCAAGGTTGCGCGTTCCGACGACACGGGCGCGAAGCCAATTGAAATCACTCGCGAAAGCTGCGTTCCCGCCAATAAAGTAGTCGCGTTCTTCTCAAATCCGTTTAGCAATCTCGACGCTGCGCGCAAGGCTCCGCTAAGAATTGACGATGCACTGATTACTCCGGTGCCGACCGCCCACAACGGCTGGCTAGTAGCGATTAGTCTCTTCGTCTTCATGGCGTTTTTCGCGATTGGTCCCGGAGTGTGCGTGTGGCTGGCACTCTCGGAGTTGATGCCAACGCGGATTCGCTCTAACGGCATGAGCATCGCTTTATTGATTAACCAGGCCGTTTCGACGACTATTGCCGCCGTGTTCCTGCCCACCGTCGGCAAGCATGGTTACTCGACCATGTTTTTTGGCTTTGCCGCCTGCACCGTAATTTACTTCATTACCGCCGCGGTGTTTCTGCCGGAAACGAAAGGGAAGACTCTGGAAGAGATTGAAGCGCATTTTGAGGGAGCAGGGGGAATGTCAAGTTCTCCTGTAACCTCTCCTTAATCTAGTAGTGGGAAAGCGTCGATCCCAGTTGTTCGCGCAAACCGATCGCGGCAACTCGTTCGGATCGTGCTTCGATTCCGGGAGCGGTTCTGGGAGAATATTTCTACAGAGAAGTCAAAGACTCTTTCCGACATGAGCTTCCTCTTTTCGCATGACGAATGGTTCCCCACCTGGTGGACGCGGATGCCGGAAAAGCTCCCCATCATTAGGGGATGGGCTCCGTTCCGGTCGGGGGAGACCCTGTCAGGGAAGAGTCGCGAGTTTGTTATAGCGCGGAGCTTGGAGACCTTGCAACTGTTGCATAAGTCAATGGGACGCGAGAAAATGCGCACACTCATGAAAACCAGAATTTCGCTCACTCTCGTTGCATTGCTGGCAGTCTGGGCTGGGGACTCTGCTGTCGCGCAAACCAAGCCCGAGACTGGGTCGGTCATAATCCTTCGACTCGAGGCCAAATGGAACGCGGCTTATGACCGAGGAGATATCGCGACCATGAATTCTCTGCTGGCTGATGATTTCATCATCACCGTTGAGGACGGAAGCACATTCAGTAAATCTGGATATATCGCACACTACGGAGACACCACCGTCCACGTAGAGAATTCAGAAATGTCGGACCTTAAAGTTCGAATGCATGGCAAGACCGCGGTTGTAACTGGTGGGTATCACGAAAAGGGCACGTCCAAGGGCAAACCCTACGAATACCGCGACCGTTTCACCGATGTCTGGATGAACGGGAACGGGACGTGGCAGGTTATCGCTTCTCACTATAGTATTCCGGCCGGCCAATAGTGAACCTACTGTTCGCGAACCGGTGGAACCAGGCGTATCACGAAAACCCGGCCGCGAGTTCGCATTCAATCCACCGCACGTGAATAGGTTGGCAACCCTTTTCGAGCGTCGAAGGGCAGAAACCGCAGAGTTCTGCGGCGTTCAATAGGGTAAGCGCTTGATTCATAAAGGTCGTGGAGGCGGCGGGAGTCGAACCTTGCTGCACCATTTAGAATCTGTAACTTGCTGATTCTGCAAAGGGAAGAAAGTGCCAAAAGGCCTACACACGCCTGTCCATCGTACAATTATCGTACAATTTGTTCGCTGAAAAAGCGGGCAAATTAATCGAGAAGAGAGTCGATCGCGTTTTGCGAAGCATCGATGATACTGTTCTACTCTATTTTCACAATCTACGGTTATCGAAAGTGGAGGAACTGGGCTAGTGGCCTGCTGTGGAAACAGGAGACTAGGCTTATTCGATAACTTTCCGGCTTACCCGTTATCCGCCCGCGATTCGTGCCATTGAAATTTACATGAAACGACGAGTGAATTGGTGATTGAAGAATCGTTCAGCTCGTCGATCCTCCCGCATTGACCGGCGCTATCTCGAACTTCATCCCGAGGGCTTTTAAATATCCCTCATTCACCCGACACTTTTGCACACGGATGTTCTCCAGCAAATCCGCGAAAGCACGGGCGATCGTCTCCGGTTCAGGCCGGACCTTCAGCCGCTCTTCCACGTGGGCAGTGCCGCGCGGCAGCTTTGCAAACTCCACGATCTTTCCCCAATCGGCAGGTGGGACAATGCTGACAACCGCCGACGACTTTTCCATCTTCTTGTACGGCCAGAAAGCCCATCCAATGTTGTTTTTTTCCAGTGTTTTCACGAATTGCGAGATCCACTCATCGGTATTCTCACCGGACTCGCCCATCCAGATCGGCACATCATAACGTTCGCGAAAATCAATGTATTGCCGTAGCACGCTTTCATCCGGGGCCGTCCAATATTTGTGGAACGTGTATGCGACGTTCGCATCGAAAGGTTTGCCAAAGACCGCAAAGTTGCTGTCCCACTGCGCGCCACCGAGAAAGAGGACATGGTGAGCATCCACCTTTCGTATCTCGACCGACAACTCCTTGTAGATCGGTTCAAGCAAGGAATTCAAAGACGCCAGCTTGGGGAAATGCGGGATCGGTTCATTCAGCAGGTCATAACCGAGCACGGCCGGCTCATCGCGATAGTGCGTCGCCAGACGCAGCCAGATTGCAATTAGATGCTCTTGCTCTTGTGGACTCTGGTATAGCCAGGGATATCCTGCGCTGTCATCGATGTTAGCGCCCGTCTGTCCGCCTGGTGCGGCGTGCAGATCAAGGATCACATATAAACCCTCGGCGCGGCTCCAGAGGATCAAGCGGTCCAACAGCTTGAAACCTTCCGCATCGTCGCCCTCAAAAAGGCTGTAATGCAAAGGAACCCGAATGGTGTTGAAGCCGGCCCGATGCAGGAGTGCGATGTCCTCGCGCGTGACATAGTTGTCGCGGTACTTCTGCCAAAATGCGGCCGACCCTTCAGGTCCAAGCAGCTCCAACACCAACGCGCGGATCTCACCAGGAGATTGCGGTCCACCTTCGAACAGCCACATGTAACCTTCTGGCACCAGCCAATTACCGAGATTCGTTGCGCGAAGAAAGAGCGGTTTACCAGCGGCATCGACGATCTCTTTGTGGTCGGTGTGTGCGAACTGTGCGCTCCCCTGGGAAATCAATACCAGGAGAAGAAGCGGTAACTGCAGGAGTCTGAATTTGAACATGATTCTCTCCCGCTGAAAGCCTACACTACAACATCTTTCTGGCGTCAATCGCCCGCTGCCATGATCTACCTGCGTCGGCATCTGCAACAGGCAACGGTGTCCTGTATTAATGTATGCAAGGCAGGGATGATATTGTCGTTCGGGATACGGAGGTCACTCATGTCACTGCGCGATAGAGTGCGCCTGCTCGCCATAGTCATTCTGACTGTGGGGTTCGCGGACGCTCAAACCATTACGCCCGCAACTGCGAAGCGTATCGACGAGATTGTCGCGAAGGCGATTACAGAGCAACAAATCCCGGCTATTTCCGTTGCCGTCGCCATGAACGGGCAGATTCAGTATCAGAAAGCCTTCGGCAAAGCCGATATCGAGAATGATGTCTCGGCTACTCCCGAAACCCTGTTTCGAACAGGCTCGATTGCCAAGCCGATGACTGCCGTCGCGGTTATGCGACTTGTCGAGGACGGCAAACTCGACCTCGACGCACCAATCCAAAAATACTGTTCTGCGTTCCCGCAAAAGCCTTGGACGATCACGGCCAGGGAGGTGCTCGGCCACATCTCGGGCATCCGCCATTATAAGGAAGGTGAAATGGACAACACTCATCATTACAGCAAACTCTCGGACGGGTTCGCCATCTTCGCCAACGATCCTTTGCTCTTCGAGCCGGAAACGAATTACCAATATTCCACCTACGGCTTCTCAGTCATCGGGTGTGCTTTGGAAGGCGCGACGGGCGGATCGTATCCCGAAATTATGCAGCAAGTAGTCTTCGCTCCCGCGCACATGACACATACCTTTCCGGATGATGTTTTTGAGATCGTCCCTCACCGCGCCCGCGGATACTCCAAACGGAACGCGCAGGTTATCAACGCTGGACTCATGGACAGTAGCTACAAAATCCCCGGCGGTGGCTACGTTTCCACCCCGGGCGACCTTGTCGCTCTTGCAGATGCTCTGCTAGCTGGAACGCTGCTGAAACCCGGCACCCTCAAGCTGCTGTGGACGTCACAGAAACTCCTCGATGGCAAGAATACGGGTTACGGTATCGGCTGGGGAGTGGGGCAGTTTGAGGGCGAGGACATTGCAGGACATGCCGGCGGCCAGTAGGGAGCTAGTTCCAGCCTGACGATCTATCCACAGCGCAAAATGGTTGTAGCTGTCATGATCAACATGGATGAAGCTGACGCAACTCAAGTAGATCACCAAATCAGCGCCGTGTTGCTGAAGGATCTCTTCGGCATCGAGTCAGACTCCAAAGCTGCGGCAGCAGGCCCTTAGGGCATGGCGCCGCCACAGAGGTTCCAATCCCGAAATCATTCAGATGCTCCCATGGCGAAATTGTTCTACAAGATAATCGCTAGTGCGAAGGGTGAAGGCAAGGATGGATAGGGTGGTTGTCTTGTCCGTACAATTCAAGAAAACACTGGCATCGCACACGTAGAGGTTCGACACATCGTGGGTTTGTCCGAAACGATTGGCAACAAACTTCTTGGCGTCATTGCCCATGCGGCATGTGCCGGTTTCGTGCAAGCTATAACCGGGCATTTCGGGTTCATCTGCGGCATATTCCAATACTCCACCAGCGGCATGCAACACGTCGGCGCTGATCTGTTTCGCATGCTGAAACATCTGCAACTCGTTATTTCCCCATTGGAAATGAATACGGGCTTTTGGAATTCCGAACGAATCTTTCGCTTCCGGGTCGATATCCACAAAGTTTGTTTCGGAGGGTAAGGTCGGAGCCTGCACGGTCAAACTGATTGGCGTCGGATAGCGACGCTTGATTTCCTGCTTGAAAGACGAGCCGAACCCCTCGATCTGATCGTAGTACGAAGGGAACTCCGAGCAACCCCCTTCTGGATAGACGGAATAGCCACGGATAAATTTCTCTTCGCGCGCGTGTTTTAGGTTCTGCCAGCGGGGCATCCATGCAATCGAATTAGCGCTAACATTGTCTGGGAAGCTGGGCTGCCCCAAGAGCTGCGGCAGGTAGCCACGCGCCGTTGTCGCATACAGGTGGTCGCACAGGTTGCGCCCTAGTTGGCCGCTGGAATTGGCAATACCTGTTGGCCAGCGCCGTGATTTTGAGTTCAGCATGATCCGGGCGCTTTCGATACATGATGCCGCCACCACTACGGCGCGTCCTTGGACCTCATATTCCTGCCGCGATTCGCGATCGATGTATGCCACGCCCGAGGCTTGGCCGTTGGGATCAACCAAGATGTTCTTGGCCACGGCATTCGTTCGCAGTTCCAGGTTCCCGCTAGCTTCAGCTACTGGAAGCAAGAACCACGGCGAGGAGAAGAAGGCACCAACTTCACACCCAAAAGTACAATCTCCACAATAATGGCACGCGGGATGCCCCTCATGCGCTTCGGTGAGCTGCGCGATTCGATCCGGTAAATAGGGCACACCAACTTTTTCACAACCCTTCTGAAGAATCACGTCGAGACATCGGAAATTAAACGGTGGCAGGTAAATTCCGTCGGGGTTGCTGGGACGGTTTTGCACCGTGCTGGCCACGCCGATCATTTTTTCCACGCGAGTGTAGTAGGGCGCCATCTCGTTATAAGTGACCGGCCAGTTTGTATCATATCCGTCTAGCGAGGCAGCCTTGAAGTCGACATCACCGAAGCGTGCCGAACTACGGCCCCAAAAGTTGGTCTTTCCTCCTACAGCGGAGCAACGCGGCCACATCCACTTCGTGCCCGGCGCGGTGGTATATGCGATGTCGTGTTCCCAGGCGACTGGGTTGTATTCCGAGTCGAGGAAGTCGGGCATGTCCTTCATGCGTGTCTTGGGGTCGCCGAAGCCTCGATACTTCATTTCCCAAGACATGCGGTGGTTTCGAAAATCTTTTTCCGGATCAAGCCGTCGCCCGGAATTCAGCGCACAGACTTTCAGACCAGCCTCGCACAGGGTTTTGATCGTCATGCCGCCCCCGGCGCCGGTTCCGATAACAATCACGTCGTAAGTCTGTCTTGGCATAAGCTTCTTATGATTTCAAAGGCGCAGCTTCAAGATGACGATGTTCGGGATCATCCTTATGGGGGCAAGCGGGAGACTCAGCGTAGAACTTCAGGCCGGGGAAATCCAACTCCTTCAAGCCAATTTCACTGGTGTAAAAACCCATCACGGTGTATTCGCGTATTAGGTCGAAGAATTTGCGGCCCCGTTCTTCACCCGGCCGGAATTTCTTCTTGTACGCAAGCGATTCAAGCAGAATGACCTGCTGGTCCGGATTGAGGCTCAGGAACGGCTTACCCGAATTGTTTTGGCTGTGCGAGTTCAGCCAACTCAGACCGGTGCGGAAGCCCTGTTGCAGATTAAGATCGCGCGAAACCATTAAGTCGATGAACTCTGAGACTCCGGCATCGCGCGCGCCGGGCGTGTCGTCAGTGGGGATAATGATGTCGGTGAGCCGTTCGATCATCGCGTATTCAGGAGCAGTAAAGAACAGGGGCTGATACACTGCGGGCTTGATTTGCGCTAGCGCGCTGCGGATGTGTCCGCAGGCAAAGCTCCACTTACTAAAGCCAGGGAAGGTCGCAGCTCCCGCCGCCAGCGTAAGGATACGCAAGATTTCACGACGTTCTATGCTTTGGCCGGCCATCTTTGTCCTTCATCTCTTCGTTTCTTGCATTTCTTCGCTTACTTGCGATGCGCAATTTGCCTAGTAATATCGCCTTTCAAACGGCACTCCCTCAAACGACAACCTCTGAGGAAGTATTCTTGAAGCTGATGGTGGCATTACTGATCAACGGTTTTGCCCAGAAGCCGACGCTGAGAACAAAGCCAAATGTGACGTAAAGAAAAGCGCAGCCTGCGCGCAGCCCAAGATGGTCGCCGATGCTCCCGATAATTACTGGAACGATCGCCCCGCCCAGGACTGCGGTGCTCAAAATCCCCGAAAAAGAACCATGGTGCTCAGCGACTGAATTGAGCGCGAGCGAAATGACAATCGGCCACATCACTGAGGTGAACAGGCCAACGGTTGGGAAGGCAATCACCGATACGTTCGCCGGTCCAAACAAAGCCGCGGAGAGACAGAGGAGCGCGCCGACGCACGCGCCAATTAACACCTTGCGGCTGTCAAATATTTTCAGTAGCAACATGCCGATGGAGCACCCTGCAGTTAGCAGCCCCCAAAACCAGGAAACAGCAGTTGCGCCCGTGGTATGAGGATTGAAACCATGGTACTGGTAAAGAAATTTTGAGATCCAGTCTGCCGTACCTTGCTCGCAGCCAACGTAAGCGAACATGGCGATAAAGTACATCCAGACCACTCTCTGGCGCGCCAGGCTGCGATACATCTCCCACGATCCAGCGCTTTCTTCGGCGGTGTACTGAATGCGCGGGAATGTCGAAAAAAATAAAACTGCCACCATCAACAATGTGGAAGCCGCGAAAATCCAATACATCGAAGCCCACGGCAGGCCAGCCGGAGTCAACCTCCCTAGGAGGCGAAGAAAAGCATTTTGCCCGGGCGACGCAACATTGAGGTTAAGAACGAGATAAGAATAAATTCGCGGGCTAATGAAGGATGCGCTGCCAAAAACCAGCTGGGCCAGAGTTGAATTGAAAGCGTAGTGTTCCTCACCGCCCGACACGCGTAGCAAAGGATTCACTGCAACCTGAAGCGTGGCCATCCCAGCCCCCATGATGAACAAGGACACAATGGCCACACGATATTGTGGAAACAGAGCGAAGCTCAGCGATCCCAGCGTGCCCACCAGAAACGCAAGAATCATTACCGGTTTTTCAGTAAACCGCTCCACCAGAAAACCGGCGGGAATCGACATCACTCCGTATGCGATAAAGAACGCGAAAGCCAGAAATCCCGCGGCGGTCAGGCTCACGTGAAAGCTGCTGATGATGTCGGGCACAATCGGCCCAAGAATGTTGGTCAACAAGGACATCACGAAAAACGTGAGGAAAACCAGACCGACCATGTAGCGATTTCTTGCCATCAGTATCCTTCTCAAGCCTTTAGACGTCGACTATCCGCGGTGGCGTGGTCAGGAAGCAAGGGAGGCTCCATGCTGGATGCCATCACGCCAGACCCTTGCAGCGCCGATAAGATTGCTGTCTTCTCCGAGTGAAGCCAGCGCAAGTTCGGTCTTTTCGAACGGGACAAAACGGCAACCGCTGCAGATCACCTTGCGGATGCCGTCGAGAAACAGGTGCGCGCTTTTCATCATGCTGCCACTTAAGACAATCACGTCGGGTGTGAACAAATTGATGAGATTGGCCAGACCAAGCCCCAGGTAGTGAGCTTCTCGTTCGACCGCTTTGTGGGCCAGCGCATCGTCCTGCCGCGCGAGCTCGCAGATACGCTTGGCGGTGAGATGTTCGCGATGCGGATAATCGGCCGGCGCATTCGCACTAACCCATGCGACCATCGCGGGGCCCGTAGCCAGCGATTCCCAACAGCCGTGGAAACCGCACGAACACAGCGGTCCAGCGGGATCGATGACATGGTGGCCAAGTTCGGGATGAGCTCCATCCACGCCGCGATAAAGGTGTCCGTCGAAGACAATCCCGCCGCCAATCCCGGTTCCAACCGTCACATAGATGAGTCGCGACTTGTTCTTTCCGGCGCCCCATCCTGCCTCCGCTAGTGCGGCGGCATCGGCGTCGTTTTCCAGGGCTACTCTCACTTGGAACATGCGAGCTAAATCATCCACTGGATTCTGCCCACGCCATCCCGGAAGAAAATCAACTTCGCCAAACTTTCCCGTGAATGGGTCTACTGGACCGGTAGATCCAATCCCTATGCCGGTGATTTCAACATCGGCGATTTGTGCCGTCTCTCGCAGCAGTCCGACGATCGTGGCCAAGCCGTTTGCGTAGCAGCCGGCGTCGGTAGACGACTCCTTGCGGGACAATACTTGTCCGCTCTCTGTCACCATGCCAACCGCTATCTTTGTTCCGCCGATGTCAACGGCACCGATCATGAGATATACCTAGCCAGTTTCCGTGCCACGGAATTCGAGTGTCGCAGATGCAGCCATCAGAAGGTAATTCGAAGTGCAAACTGGAGCACCCGAGATTCACATCTCCTCTTTTGGCGCGCTCACTTTCTCGTGCAACAGACCCCATTCGTCTTCGACGATGTAAGAACAGAGCCGGAATGAATCACAATCCACTCCTGACAACCGTGCCAGGCGCTCCGCAGTCAGCTGAGCTGGGATGACATCGATCAGGAATTGCCACTCTGATGGCACTTCGGGGAGACGGAAGACCAGGTTTCCAGCGTCCTCGGGGAGATCTTGGCCGATCAGCATGACAGAAGCGCCCAGCCGCATTAGATCTCGCGCAACCGCCAGATCCTGTCCGCGCATGCTCCGTCCGTCAATCCATATACCGAAACGTGAACCTTCAGCGATCATCTCCTGTGGGCCATGCCGGAAGCCGCCGGTCCCCATAGCCGTGGCCGGAGACTTGACGCCTTCCTCCCACAGAAGCCTGGCCTCATGGCAGCTTCCCAGACTCGAACCCCGTGCCAGAAAGTAATAAATGCTGCCGGGCAAGAGCCAGGCTGATTCCGTAATCTGCTCCTGCCATATGCCGAGCGATTGCCCGGCTGCGGCGACCGCGCGCGACAGTGAGGTTGTGAGGGCATCATCAAAGACGCCAATGCTGGCGCTGGCCAGAGCTCCGGCGGTTGCAGCTAACGTGGAATAGGTATTGACCGATATTGCGTGATCAAGTTTGGCACCGATCACAATCGGGATCTGCGCCTCCCGGGCAAGAGGCCCGTCTTCTGAATTTGTCACACCGATGACAGTGGCGCCACACGCACGGGCTTTTGCCAGCAGATGCACGATCTCGATGCTTCGGCCCGTTCGCGAAATGGCGATGATCACAGCGTCGGATGGTAGAGCCGCAAACTGCAGGAGTTCGGAGGCATCCTGCGTGTACACGGGGTGCCCCCCGAGGGAGAATAAAGGTGCTGCCGTCAAGGCGGCGTGCCAACTGCTGCCAATGCCGGTCAGATAGACATGACGGGCGTTGCACACCACCGCAGCGGCTTCGGCCAGTCGATGGCGACCAGGTCCCTGTAGATAGTCAAGCATCCGTTGTAGTTCGACAGGCTGGCGGAGTATGTCCTCAAGAAAGTGAGTCATGGTTCAGAATGCAGGAAACCGGTTTCATGCTGGTTCTTTTAGCATACCCTGCCAGGTTGTCAAGTGCTTAATTACGAGAAATAGCGGGTGCACTCGATTCTCCCCGTGGCCTTCAAACCCTGAACCGTGGTACGTTCAACCGGGCACTTCTGCCGAAAGGAGAGCTGATGAGCCACACCATGCGGGAGGTGGCCAAGAAGGCCGGTGTCTCTCCTGCCACAGTATCCCGCGTGCTGAACAAAACGCAGTACATCGCTCCCGAGACCGAACAGCGTGTGCTCGAAGTCGTGCGCCAACTCAACTACTACAAGAACGTGCATGCCCGGCGGTTAGCGACTGGCCGGAGCGATTTGTTCGGACTGGTGATTTCAGAGATTGCCAATCCATATTTTCCGGAGATCATCCGCGGATTCCAGGCCGCCGCCTGGGAACGCGGATTCGACGTTTTGCTCTTTAATACGGAGTACCAGCAGGGGCGTATCGACTCCGTAATCCGAAAGCTGATCGAGAGTGATGTCCGCGGGGTTGCGATCATGACATCATCGGTGGACAAAAGTGCCACTGCAGACCTGACCGCTGCTGGCATAGGCGTCGTTTTCTGTAACCTCTGCCCTCCAGAGCGACTGATCAGCAATATTTCAATCGACTACCAGAGTGGCATTTCGCAAGCCATCGAACACGTGGTCTCGCTTGGTCACCGCTGTGCCGCTGTCATTGCCGGACCGGGCAACAATCACACGGCCGTTACCATCAAGCTCGCATTGGTCAAGGGATTACAAGAACGAAAGCTGAATCCTTTCCCGGTCATCGAGTCCAATTATCGCGTTGACTCCGGCGCGTCCGCAGTGCGTGCCATACTTTCCCAGACAGAGATACCAACCGTGATCTTCTGTGGAAGCGACCTAATTGCGATGGGAGCGATGAAGACGCTTGAAGAAGAAGGAGTCCGGGTTCCCGAGGACGTCTCCGTCGTGGGCATCGACGATATTTCTTTTGCTTTCCTGGCGCGTCCCCCGTTGACCACTATCAGCGTGCCTAGGGAACGTCTGGGTGTAATTGCGTTTGAAGCACTTGAGAAAGTACTGAAACTGAAACGCAGAAAAGGCGCCGACTATTATGTGGGAACGGAATTGGTGGTTCGCAACTCAACCGGTGCGGCCCGTCCTCAGACTCCTTACACCGTCTACCGAGATGCAAAATAAGCGGAATCAGTCCCCTGAGAGACGCCCCATTCTTCACGCAGATGATGAATTTAATTATGCCAACTAACACCGGCAGCTAAGTTGCGACTCGACTGCTTTTGTGTCTGTCCTGCGCTGGCTTCAACCAACTGTTGCACCGGCGCGACCCCCATGAGCAGCAAGTCGGCTTTGGAAGTTTTTGCACGTTCGATGATTGCGAGTTGTTCCACTCTCCACAACTCAGGGGAAGGTTCGGACCGATCGAGATAATCGAGTGCAGACAAGCCTGCCAATCCGAGCATCGAGAGATCTTCGGAAAGTGGCGCGAGTTCATGCAGCAAGAAAGAATGCTCCAGAAGAGGACGGAGTCTGGCATCATTGTCGCGCCAGGCGGCGAGAAGCGCCCGAATTTCTCCTTCAGCGGCTCGGTTGTTGTAATCGCTTCCGAGATACGTCTGCACGGAATTCTTGAAATGCTGCGCCTGATCGCTCTCCGGACGGGCCACATCCACGAGCCGGTTCAGTGGGGCTCGAAAGTCCCAGGTAGTTTTCAGACTACTCATGCGTGTGTAGTCCTTCACCGGCTCGACGATTTCCGCAAGGGTGCGCAATGCGGCAATATCGTCGGTTCCCGCCATGCGATACAGCCCGGAAATCATAGACGATCTATGGGTCAGGCCAAGCCATTCCAGATGCCAACTCAGCTCATCAAGTCTTTGGTACATCGAGTTTGGATCTTGCACCTCGGGCGGAGACCATAGCCGTTCCGCAATCGCAGCATTGCGCGGCCATATTCTGGAATCGATGTTCTCGGGAGTCACCCACTCCGACCACATACAAGCCTCGCCGCCAAGGATGCGAGTCTTCTCCTCTGGATTCAGCGAAGCGGCCGTGCCGCTCATCGGGTCCACGGCATAGTGTCGGGAAGCCGGCCACATCAGGTCGAGGTAATAGCCGAAGGAGAGCAGACCGCTGTATCCTTGCTGGGCCGCGGTCGTCAACGATTGCTGCCCACGCCAGGACTGCACGACGACAGTCTTTGGTAAATCAGGATGTAGCACCTCATCCCATCCCATCATGATTTTGTGATGCTTGCTCAAGATCCTCTGGAGACGTTGATTGAAGTAGGCTTGCAGGTCCTGGTTGCTTTTCATCCCATGAGCGTGGATGAAGGCCTGGATTTTCGGATTTGCGTCCCACTGGTGGCCGTTGACCTCGTCTCCGCCAATATGAAAATAGTCGTCCGGGAAGAGCTTGGCCATCTCCGTAATAAACTTATCGATGAACTTGTACGTTTCCTCCCGCGTTGGATCCATAACCGCATCAGCGCCGCCGGGCTCGATCGTATAAAGCCCCGGCCCGCTCGCCAGTTCAGGATATCCCGCGAACAGTGAGCGGCTGTGGCCCGGCATCTCGAACTCAGGAACTACGCGGATGCCGCGATCACGGGCGTAGGCCACGAATTCGCGAATTTCGCCTTGTGTGTAATAGAGCCCGTCGGATCCTGCTTCCTGCAACTTGGGGAAACGCTTGCTCTCGACGCGGAAACCTTCATTGTCATAAAGGTGCCAGTGCAGCACATTCATCTTTACCGCTGCCATTCCATCGAGGTTGCGCTTGAGCACCTCCAGCGGGATGAAGTGGCGGCCCACGTCAATGAGCAGGCCGCGCCACGGGAACCGGGGCTGATCCTTAATCGTCACGACCGGCACGGCAAATCCGTTTGCGGTGACTTCCACCAGTTGAAGGAAGGTCTGAAGGCCATGCAGAATGCCCAGAGGATTGGGCGCGGTGAGCTTCGCGCCTGACTGGTTGATTACGAGTTCGTATGATTCATCTTCGCCGAGTTTTTGCGCTTTCTCACTACCGTGAACGGCGTGGATCAGTAGAGTGGGATTGGCGGAGCCGACCGGTTTCTGCCGGAGGGACATTCCTGTTTGGCGGGAAAGTTCTGCAACGAACCTGACTACTCCGCGCTCCAGCCTTGCATCCCTCATGCCCGTGATCGCAACGGAGAAAGATCGATCAACCGGCAGCTGCCCAACCCCAAGCTGAATAACGGAGGGCATGGGCATGAGGTCGAGTCTCTGCGAGGGTTGTGCCAAAGCGAGAGATGCAAGTATAAGAGCCGCATTCGCGATCAGCAGAGTTCGCATAATTTTTCAGAAGCATTCCGAATTCACTAAGCTCACACTTCTCTTGTCCATACCCACATTGTCACGTCTTGCGATTTTGTTAATCTACTAAATCGGTTTGCGGGCGAAAAACATCGTGATTCACGCTGCTGATAGATGTCAAGTGTTTTGCCGGAATTTTCCACCATCGAGCAACCTTGCCGACAAACTCGTTGGGCAGTCGTGGGCTACTTTGAATTCAAAGTAGCCACTACCGGCCATCACTCCCGTTGGACCGACGCGCTAACTCTGTGAGAGGATTCTCACGACACTGGGTTTTCAGTCTGCATTTCAATGCCAACCTTCATTTCCCGTCAGTCAGTTCGTCATGTCCAATGGGAAGCGGCGGGTAGAGCAATTCTTCTCGTGTCGTTGATGGCCCTCCTGAGTATTGCCCGAGCACAAAATCCGGAGCGCGGAGACGCTAAGCAGCAACAAGGCGGGATGAGTACTGGCGTTGCTCATGCACCGGTAAAAGACGCATTGTCTCGCCCCATTACGGCTGGGGGTTTCGTCGATGGTGCGCCCGTGGTCTTTGCGGACATCACTCATGCGGCCGGTCTGGACAGGTTCCACCATAGGTCGGGGACTCCCGAGAAGAGCACAATTCTGGAAACGCCTGGTTCAGGGGTGGCGCTCATCGACTACGACAACGATGGCTGGCTCGACATCTATTTGGTGAACGGGTCAACGTTTCCCGCACTAAAAGGCAAGGAGGTTCCGCCGCGGGCAATGCTCCTGCACAATAATCACGACGGAACGTTTACCGATGTCACTGAAAAAGCGGGCGTGGCCAATGAGCGCTGGGGCTTTGGCGTTGCGGTCGGAGATTACGACCGGGACGGCTGGCCGGATATTTATGTCTCCAACTTCGGCAAGAATCGCCTCTACCATAACAACCACGACGGCACATTTACGGACGTCGCAGAAAGGGCGGGAGTCACTCTGGGAGGTTGGTCAACCGGTGCAACCTGGGGCGACTACGACCGCGATGGTTTTCTCGATTTGTTCGTTCCCGGCTACGTGAAGTTCGACCCTGACAACCCTCCCGTGGCGGGCAAAGGCAGCCTTCCACCGGGCTTTTGCCAGTTTCGTGGCATCGATGTGATGTGCGGTCCACGGGGCCTGCCGGGAGAGAGCGACCACCTCTTCCACAATAATGGCGACGGCACTTTTTCCGATGTAAGTGTGAAAGCCGGGGTGTCCGATCCCCGCGGTTATTACGGGCTCGCCTCAGTGTTCGTAGATGTCGATGACGATGGCTGGCTCGATCTTCTCGTGGCCAATGATTCTGTGCCCAAGTACCTTTACCGGAACAAACACGACGGCACATTCGAAGACGTCAGCTATCTCTCTGGATTTGCTCTAAATGATGAGGGGCGCGAGCAGGCTGCCATGGGGATCGCGGTAGGCGATTACAATCGAGACGGGCGGGTCGATTTTCACATTACTAATTTCTCCGACGACTACAACACTCTCTACCGCAATGACGGAGATGCCAGCTTCTCGGACGTCAGTTTTGCGGCCGGTATTGGTAACGTGACCATCCCCTTCCTGGGCTGGGGAACCGGGTTTATCGACTTTGATAACGACGGCCTGCTCGATATTTTTGTCGCCAACGGACACGTTTATCCTGGCGTCGACAAACAGGATTGGGGCACGACATTTGCTCAACGTCCACTCTTATTCCGCAACCTGAACGGGACAAAATTTGAGGAGGTGCGCCCGGCGACCGGCAGCGGGCTGGCGGTAGTTGTTTCAGCGCGGGGCGCGGCGTTCGGGGATCTGTTTAACGACGGTCACATCGACGTGGTACTCAACGTCATCGACTCGACGCCAGTGCTGCTGCGCAACGTCGTTAACAACTCGAACCACTGGCTTGGGATTCGCCTCGTTGGGGGCCCAAAGAGCCCACGCGATGCAATCGGTGCTAAGGTGTTCGTCACGACAGGAGCGATCCGCCAGCGTGGCGACGTTTTCAGCGGCGGCAGTTACGCCTCCAGTTCAGATCCGCGCCTACACTTTGGCCTGGGCGCGGCAACCAAAGTGGACAAGCTCGAGATCCAGTGGCCGAGCGGAACAAGAGAAGAGATTCGAATCCCATCTGTGGACCGGATTTTCACCGTAGTCGAAGGCAAAGGAATGGTTGAGCCGTGAAGGTGAATCGGCCAGTCGATAGCGATCCGCATTCCTACAACATTTGTCTTCTCGCCGCAGTTTGCTGTCTGCCGTTTTGCTGGCCATCGCTTGCAGTTCCGCAGCGTTCCGCGCCTGTGACATCCGCTGCAGGATCTTCTGAGGCGTTTGTCGATGTCACCTCGCAGCTGGGCATCAACTTTCAATATCGCTCGTCGCACACCTCCAGGAAGTACTTGCTTGAGACGATGGGTGCGGGAGTGGCCCTCTTCGACTACGACAACGATGGACGCCTCGATATATTTTTGGTTAATGGAGCGCCGTTAGGCGATCCCACTCCCAAAGGGACGATTCCCCAAAAAACCGGCCCCGAGTACTGGAACCGGCTCTATCATCAAAAGCCCGACGGGACTTTTGAAGACGTCACAGCGAGAGCGGGCTTACAGGGCGTCGGATACGGGATGGGAGTTGCTGTTGGCGATTACGACAATGACGGATTCGAAGATCTCTATGTAACGGCATACGGGGGGAATAGGCTTTACCACAACAATGGAAATGGTACGTTCACGGACGTGACGCTGACCGCTGGGGTGGCAGGAAGCGGGTGGTCGACCGCGGCGGCGTGGGTTGACCTCGACGGAGACGGGTTCCTCGATTTGGTCGTACTACGATATCTGGACTGGGATTTTGACGACTTGTGGTGCGGCGAGCACAAGGAAGGCTACCGCGCGTACTGCCATCCCGATCACTTCAAGCCGATCTCACCTCTCGTCTATCACAATAACAAGAATGGCACTTTCACCGAGATCGGAGAGAAGGCCGGCCTTTCGAAGCCCGCAAAGGGACTGGGCTTGGCCATTGCCGACTATGACCGCGACGGACACATCGATTTTTTTGTCGCCAACGATTCGATGATGGAATTCCTTTATCACAACAAGGGAGACGGCACTTTCGAAGACGTAGCCCTGGTATCTGAAGTCGCCGTCGACATCGATGGACGCACCTATGCCGGGATGGGAGTCGACTTTGCCGACTACAACAACGACGGTTGGCCTGATCTGGTCGTTACGGATCTCGCGAATCAGCGTTATGCTCTCTACCTGAACAACGGCGATGGTTCGTTCAACTATGTCAGTCCCAATGCCGGTCTCGCTCAGATGACACTTGCCCATTCGGGCTGGGGAGTCCGCTTCCTTGACTATGACAACGACGGGTGGAAGGATCTGCTCATTGCTCAGGGGCACGATCTCGATACCATCGAACTGAACTTTCCCCATCTGCATTATCGCGAACCCATGCTCCTGGCACGCAACACAGGCCACGGGTTTGCGGATGTATCTGCACAGTCCGGAAGCGTCTTTGCCCAGCCGTGGGTCGCGCGGGGCTTGGCCATTGGCGATCTGGACAATGATGGCCGCCTCGATGCGGTCGTGACCACGAACGACGGGCCAGTTCACGTGCTCCATAACCAAACGCAGACGCGGAATCATTGGCTCCTCTTGAAGCTGGTCGGACACAGCAGCAACCGCGACGCGATCGGCGCTGAGGTCGAGATTGTGACGGCCGCAGGCTCGCAGTTCGCCACGGTTTCGACCGCGAGCAGCTATCTTTCCGCCAGCGACAAGCGCGTACACTTCGGGCTGGGGACCGACAATACTGCTCTAAGAATCGAAATCCGCTGGCCAAGCGGAATCCGGCAAACAATCAAGAACGTTGCAGCGGACCAGATTCTTCAGGTCGACGAATCTCCCAGGCCCGAACCATCGCATAAACCATGAACGACCGCCGGGCAATCCCGTGCTTTATTTTGGTTTTGGGCGCTCTCTGCGTAATTTCGCCGCCACAGAGTCGAGCGCAGACTGAAGGAGACTTCGCTCGCGGCGTAGCCGAACTTCGGGCCGGGAACTACTCATCAGCGGCTGAGTTGCTGTCACGGGCCGAGACCGAATCTCCAGGCACTACCGATGCCCTGCTTTTCGAAGCCAAAGCGCTCGTTCATCTCTCGAACTTCCCCGCTGCTGAACAGGCGCTTCAGCGGTACGTGGCATCTCATCCGGCCTCTGCCGAGGGACTGTACTTGCTGGGTTTCGTCCTACACCGCCAAAACCGGCCCTCGGAGTCGTTGGCTGCATATACGCGCGCTGCCTCAATCGCTCCACCACTCGGAGACGATCTGAAGATCGTCGGTCTTGATTATGTGTTGCTCGGCGACTATGCAGATGCCATCAAGTGGCTGCAAAGCGCGGTCGAGCGCGATCCCCATAATAAAGACGCGTGGTATTACCTTGGCAGAGCGTTTTACACAAGGGCACAGCGGGTCGAAGCGCGGCAAGCCTTTTTGAAGGTGCTGAATCTCGATCCGCAGGACCCCAGGGCCGAAAACAATCTTGGTCTGATCTACGAAACCGACGGCCAACCCGCGGCCGCGATGGAAGCGTACCGCAAGGCAATTGCCTGGCAGGAGCAGAGCCACCATCCAACCGAGCAGCCCTATGTAAATCTAGGCAACCTTCTTATGGAGCAAGGCGAGCCCAGGCAGGCCTTGGAGTCGCTCGAACGAGCAGTCACGTTGGCCCCGAACAATGCTTTCTGCCACGTGACCCTGGGCGTCGCTTACCGCCAAATCGGAAAGCTGGATCGGGCCCAGCGCGAATTGGAAACAGCGACAAAACTGGAGCCCGACAATCCCACCGCGCACTATCAATTGGGCAGAGTCTACAAAGACCAGCATGCCCTCGACCGCGCCCAAGCTGAATTTGGCAAGACCGCGGAACTGAAAACCCGGTTGGCCGGCTCGCAGCCGAAGCCGCCTAAAGAATGAAAGAACGAAAGAACGATCTACCGCAGACACTCTACTGCGGATTCTCAGGAACTGGCGCCGCCTCTGGCGCGTCCGGATGCGCCCTGCGATAGTTTTCCAGCGCCTGTTGCGAGCGTTTCGCCCCTTCATCTTTCAGCTTTTGAAAGGTTTCCATAGCGTTGCGAGCTTCGTCCATGCGGTGCAGCCGGCGGTAGACTGTTCCCAGTTGATACCAGGCTTGTTCCACAACTTCTGGATCGCTATCGGTGGTGGCGGCCCGCTGCAGATGCTGCGCCGCCGCGGCATCCTCACCCAGCAGCATCTGTGCCCGCCCGAGGTTGTAGTCAGCATGGATGAGTCCGGGCTTTTCGCGCAGTGCGGCTTCGATTAGTTCTTTTCCCTTGGCGCCGTCGCCTTGCTCCAACGCGATCGCGCCCAGCTTGTACTTGGCCAACACGTTGTTGGGATCAATTTCAAGCTCGCGCCGAAACGCCTGCTCGGCCTCCGGGATCTTGTTCGCATTGCGGTATTCCGAACCGATTTCCTCGTGAAGGCCGGGTTGGGTGGGAGCGAGCTTCATCGCCGCTTCATACTCCGCGATCGCTTCCACATGCCGATCCGCCTCGGCATTGGCCTGGGCCAGCACCCGATGCACGCGCCAGGAGCCGGGATCGACCTGGAACATGTGCGCATAGCTGTTCTTCGAAACCAGCAAGTGCGCGCGCCCGCGGTGGTAAAGTATGTCCCCATCGTCTGGCTTGAGTCTGGCGGCTTTGTCGAGGGCTTCGGCTGCGTCCTCGGGCTTGTCTTGCCCCAGACACACTACTCCCAACCACATCCACGCGGAGGCGTCTTTGGGATAGCTGGCGGTCTCCATCGCCACGGCGGTATGAGCTTTCTCCAGATGATTCAGGCGGAACTCGGTAATTCCGAGAAACAGATTGGCCCCATGTAGTCTTGGTTTCAGGACAAGTGCTTTTTGAAAGCTGGCAATGGCTTCGTCATATTTACCTTGCTCCTCGCGAACTAATCCCAGGTTAAAGTGCGCCTCGGCAAAGCTCGGGGACTGCCGCACAACCGCTTCAAACCCCGTCGCTGCCGTATCCAGGTCGCCCGCACGCATAGCCTCGCTCGCCTGCTCAAACTGGGCCGAGGAGGGATCAGCCTGAGCCCAGACAAGGGCGTTCGCGGCAACAAGAACACAATAGAGCAGCAGGGATATGAAAAGGAAGAGCGAATGTCCGGGTGCTGCTTCGCGTTCTCTACGACAATGAGGCATCTTGATCACGCAACAATTGTAAATCTGCGCCAGCGCACAAATGAGAAAAGGCTGGACGATAAGTCCAGCCTCTGGGTGCGTCGAATACGGTGAGGCGCCTCAGAATTCGTAACGGATGCTCGCCTGAAGAATCCGATTCCACTTCGCATCTTGCAATGTTCCGTGTCCGCTTCCCCCGGGAACACCGAAAAACTGATCGCCCGGCCACCCATCAATGCTTCCGAAGGTGCGTCGATTGAATAAGTTCTGGACATCAAGCTTGAAGACGATCGCTTGACCTTCATGTACTGTAGTACGTTTGATGAGAGAGACGTTCTCACTCTTGAAACCGGGGTTTCGCCACCAAGATACAGCGGTGGGAAGATTTCCGAATACATAACCTCCGCCCGCTGCCAGAGAAGCAGCACTTGGGTCTATAAACGCTGAACAGTTGACCGGATTTGTGGCCGGGTTGTTCGGGTGGAAAATCCCGTTGGTCGCGGAGCAGCCACTGTTCCAAGTGCTGTCTAATGCCGGGGTCCAGTGCACGGGATTCGACGGGAACACTGACTGCCCTGGAATCAGGCTCAACCGGTAATTCCCAGTGCTATATGGATTCGCGGTGGCAAACTCATTGATTATCACTGGAGAGCCGGCCTGGTAGCGTTGAATAGCGTTGATTTGCCATCCTCCAGCCACTTTACTAGCGACTCCGTGGTTCAGATACTTCTTCCCGGGTCCCATGGGAAGTTCGTAGAGATAACTAATAACGAAGGTGTGAGGAATGTCCTGATAACTGACAGCTTTTTCGCCTTTTAAGTTGTACGGGTTCTGTGCTCCAAACACGTTCGAGTTGAACCCCGTTAAGGTCGAAAACGCTGAATCGGCGTCAGTAAGTGTCTTAGAGAAAGTGTAAGACGCCAGTAGATTCAACCCATTTCGGAAGCGCCGCTCCAGCACGGCCTGCAAGGCGTGATAGGTGGATTGACCCTTGTTTTCCAGACAGCAATTGGTTGTGATGTTGCCGTATTGTGGAAATGGCCTGACTAGTTGACCGATGGTCGCGTTGCTGCCCCAGCCTGGAACAAACCACGAGGGTACTGTCTTACCCAAGCTCGCGAGGATCGGAGCGGCAGCCGGGTCCGTGACCAGCAGATTGAGGTTTGCACCCAAACTGTTGTACTGAGGGATGGGAGTATTAGTTTCAGCTAGATTTGAGAGCAATCGGGTCGCGTGTTGGCCGACATATCCGATGCTCATGATCAAGTCCGGAGCAATCTGGTGCTGCACTTGGAAAGTCCAGTTCTGTACCATGCCAGAGCGTCCGTTACCGGGCGCTGCATAACTGATTGTATTGAAAGTGAACGTGTCGAGTGTCGGATCCTTGGCGTTGCTCGGCGGTGTGAAGGGAGGGAAGCCAGCATCGAGAGACTGGACCGGTGTAAAGTTGTCGGGATTCTGGAAATTCGGATTGGCTGTGGTGCCGCTGCTCAGGTTTCCGCCGAAATCGGAGTAGGTGAGCGGAGCGTAATAGATGCTATACGCACCGCGAAACACTGTGTTCGGAACCCGATCCGGCGAGTAGGCAAATCCAACTCGTGGTCCAAAAGCCTTGTAGTAGGTTTTGGCGCCTGTCGCGCTCTTTCCGTAAATGAACGCTCCAGGTTGTCCCGGGGTTAGGGAATTCGTGGCCGTCGGCGAAAAAACTGACTGGGCCCCCGTCGCTTCGTGCCTGGGTGTGTCGATGTCCCATCGCAAACCTAGATTCAAGGTGAGGTTATGCCTTGCTTTGAAATCGTCTTGGACAAAAGCCGCATAGTAGTTTTGAGCCCAGCGAGAAAAATGCGACGACACTGTCAGAGATTCCTGGTCAGGCGCACCGACCAGAAAACTAGCGATAGGGTCACCCGTACTGCTAGCATTGGGCTGCTGGTTCACAGGAGCAAAAGCGGTTTCGCGACCGTTGAAAACGTAGGCAGGCGATTGTTGTCCAGTATTCTCGAGAGAATATTGATACGAGCGCCAATCAAAACCGAACTTGAACGAGTGCCGTCCGTGTGTCCAAGAAAGACTGTCCGCCACGACTAGGCCATTAGGAATCTGCAGGTTGAATTGATTGTCACCGTATTGGCTGTAACCGATCCCGTATTGACCACCGTCAAACCGAAGCTGTGGGAATGTGGGCCCGCTGGCCCCCGAAATGCCGAGGACCGTCTCCCAATCTGACCCGTTAACACTTGGCGCCACGGCGGCTGTCCAGACACGATTGAATCCAACGGTGAGGTGATTCAGGATCGTCGAGGTGGCTAGATAGTCCCAGCCGAAACGAAGATAGTGCGTGAAATAGTGGTTGAAAAATTGGCCGCCAGGCGTAATTGGGGCTGGAAGGTCAAAGCTGCTGCTATTCAGAATATTTTGCTCGCGGCTGTGATAGGAGAAGAACATCTTGTTCTTGTTCGTGAGGTTCTCGTCAATTCGAAAACTGGTTTGGGTAACTACGTTAGGAGTTGTACCGGCTGGATTGAGATAGTTCTGACTGAGGCCTGGAACACCATTGAGGGTAGTACCCGGTAGATTTGTAGCCGGCACATAACTCAATACCTTCTTGGCAACGGTGCTCAGATTTGTAATCTTGTTTCCCGGGAAAGGTAACCTGCAAGTTTTCCCGCCCACGATTTGGGTCGTCGAAGGATCGAAGATTTGCCCCTGCAGGACCGGCTGCCCATTGCAGGGGTTAGTGCCCTCAACCGTGGTTCCGAGAAGAGCGGAGAAATCCCCGCCTCGCTCAGCGGCGGTGGGCAAGGTTTGAACATTGTTCGCAAGGCCTACCTTATTGCGGTACTGTTCCCATGCGAAGAAGAAGAAGGTTTTATTACGTCCATCGTACAGGTGTGGAATCTGTACCGGTCCGCCGAGCGCGCCGCCAAAATCGTTCTGGCGGTCACGGGGTATTTTCTGTACTGGTTGACAACACGTCCATGGTTTGGAGTTCATGGCTTCGTTGTGGAACAACTCAAAAATGCTGCCATGATAAGAATTAGTGCCAGACTTGGTTGTGAAACTCTCAACGCCTCCCGATGTGTGACCAAACTCGGCCGATGGAGTTGAAGTGGTGACCTTAAACTCAGTCAGCGCCTCCACCGACGGGGCCGTCTGATCAAAAGCTATGCCTGAATCGGAACGCCACGTACTCGCACCATCTAGCAGGAGTTCGGAGCCAAAGTTCTGTCCGCCTGAAATCTTCGTCTCGAAAACCCCGGCTGACGGATGGTCACCCGTGCCCTGACCGGTGACACCCGGAGTCAGAAAGATAAACTGCTCTGGAGAACGAACCCCGCCGCTCTGACCTGTAGCGTTCAACATCAACGGTAAGTCATGGATCTGTTTGTCGCCTACCACAGTGCCGATTTCGGAGCTTTCGGTCTGAATCGTGGGAGCGTCGGCTACAACGGTTACTTCATCTTTCACATCTCCGGGTTGGAGAGTGATATTGAGGCCAGCTACGGTGTTGATTTCGACGAGGACTCCTGTGCTGACTGAAAGCTTGAAGCCTTTCGCTTCGACCGTGACATCGTATCGCCCGATGGCGAGGTCGTTCACACGGTATGAACCGGAGCCGCTGGACACGGTCTGGTAAACGCTACCCGTGTCAGCCCCCTTGATAGTGATCGCCGCGCCCGACACCGCCGCGCCGGTACCATCCAGCACCGAACCGGCGATCGCTCCGCGATCCGACTGCGCCACCGCGATCCCTGCCATGCAGAGGCATAGAACCCCAACCGCAAACACTCCCCACGAACCTCTACATAAGCGCATCGTGGCGCCTCCTGGAAGACTACTAAATAGCTTTTTTCCCGCATGAAACCGTACATCATGAGCCGTTCGCTAATACGAAACCACTACTCCCCGGATGTCAAGTGAAAAGTGCAAAAATGCATTTGATTCAGACTGCGACGCTCAAAAAAATACAGATTTTGGAAGGCTCACCCGGTCATAATTCGCGTCAATTGCGACGGGCACTTCCTCGGGCTGACTTCCTTGGCTCACTTCAACGAGAGTGCGAATCGCTATTTCCCTGGAATCACTAAATCGCTTTACGATATCCGGCAAAGTGCTATTCTCTTTTCTCTTTCGCGCGTGACTCACCACCGGAACATGAGTTCGACCGCGAGAAGTATGCAATTGCGCCGTTCTATTAAAACTGCGCGAGGGCCAGGGAGGCATAGGTATGAAAAGCAAGCTGGCATTCACATTGATTTTCGTTAATTTGGCTGTCCTCGACATTTGGTCGCAGCCGCCTTCTCTCTCGACTCCGGCCGTTGAAACGCGCGCGAATGCGATGCTCAAGCAGCTTTCGCTTGAAGAGAAGATCGATCTCATCGGCGGCGTCAACGATTTCTACATTCGCGAGATCAAGCACATTGGCTTGCCCGCGCTGAAAATGGCCGACGGTCCTTTTGGCGTCCGCAACTATGGCCCCTCCACAACGTTTGGCGGCATTGGTCTGGCTGCATCTTGGGATCCGGACCTTGCCCAGCGCATGGGAGCAGCCATCGGTCAGGACGCGCGCGCGCGGGGTGTCCACATCATGCTGGGACCCGGAGTGAACATTTATCGCGCCCCGATGTGCGGCAGAAACTTCGAGTATTTTGGCGAGGACCCATTTCTCGCATCCCGCACCGCCGTCGCTTACATCAAAGGCATGCAGAGCCGGGGAGTGAGTGCGACTATCAAGCACTTCGCGGGCAACAACCAGGAATATGACCGCCACAACATCGATTCCATCATCGATGAGCGCACCCTGCGCGAGATCTATCTGCCCACCTTCGAGGCTGCGGTCAAAGAGGCGCATGTGGGTGCGATTATGGATTCCTACAACCTGACTAACGGAATCCACATGTCGCAGAACGGACACTTGAACATCGACGTCGCCAAGAAGGAATGGGGCTTCGATGGCATCATCATGTCCGACTGGGATTCCACCTACGATGGCGTCGGCGCCGCCAATGGCGGACTCGATCTTGAGATGCCCTCGGGTAAATTCATGAATCGCGCCACGCTGCTGCCGGCGGTGAAGTCTGGCCAGGTGAGCGAAGCGACCATAGACGACAAAGTTCGCCGCATCCTGCGGACTGCGATTCGTTTTGGCTGGCTCGATCGTGAGCAAACCGATCTGTCTATCTCGCAACTGAACGCGCCGAGCGGGAAGGTAGCGCTTGAGGCCGCGCGCTCGAGCATGGTGCTGCTCAAGAACGAAGGCAGTCTTCTGCCGCTCGACAAAGCGAAAACCAAGTCTATCGCCGTCGTCGGACCCGATGCCTATCCTGCGCAGGTAGTGGGCGGAGGCAGCGCGGGTGTGCGTCCTTTCACCGCGGTGAGTTACTTGGAAGGCCTTACTGGATACCTGGGCGCCGGCGCTACGGTGTATTACGAAAAGGGAATCCCGTCACTCGCCGAGATGGCGGACGCAACCGAGTTCAGCAGCGACCAGGGCGGCAAACAACGCGGATTGAGCGCGGAGCTTTTCAAAAACCCCAACTTGAGCGGAGAGCCCGCTCTGCGCCGCACCGATCAACACATCAACTTCGATCGCGCTGCCGGCGACGGTGTGAACCAGAATGAAGTGTCGGCCCGCTGGACCGGATACTTCACGCCCGGCACACCAGGCGAATACCTCGTCTTTGTGCTCGGTGGCGGGGAGGAGGGCGGCTCCCGGTTGTACCTTGATGACAGGCTCGTCATCGATAACTGGGCACGCACAGGTGGCCGGATCAGCCAAGTCCACGTGCCGCTCTCTGCAGAGGCGCACAAGATTCGATTTGAATATTTCGTGCATGGGAGCTATGGCGGCCCGAAGGTCGGCATCATTCGCCCCGATGCAATGGTGAGCGCGGCCGCCAGGACCCTCGCGTCACGCTCCGACGCAGTCGTCGTGGCGGTGGGATTCGATTCCGACAGCGAAAGTGAAGGTGGGGACCGCGGCTTCGAGCTTCCACCCGCGCAGAATGAGCTCATCAGACAACTCGCCGCTGCAAATAAGAACGTCATCGTCGTCGTGACTTCTGGCGGTGCGGTGGATATGGTCCCATGGCTCGATCGGGTGCCCGCGCTCTTCCAGGCATGGTATCCGGGGCAGGAGGGTGGCACCGCCCTGGCCCAGATGTTGTTTGGTGAATACAGTCCATCCGGCAAACTTCCCGTCTCCTTCGAGCGCCGCTGGCAGGACAACGGCGCGCATGACAGCTATTATCCGAGAGGAGCCGAGAAGAAAGTTGTTTATGCGGAGGGCCTATTTCTGGGATATCGACATTTTGAGAAGGCGGGAGTCAAGCCCCTGTTCCCGTTCGGATTCGGGCTCTCGTACACCACGTTCGCCTACAAGAAACTTTCAATCACTCCCGCGCATGCCGCAGGCGATCAGACGGTCAGCGTTAGCTTTGACGTGACCAATACCGGGCATCGTGCAGGCGCCGAGGTTGCCGAAGTGTACGTAGGCGAAACGCACTCCAGCGTCCCACGGCCTGTGAAGGAACTGAAGGGATTCCAGAAAGTTCGACTGGACGCGGGCGAAAGCCGGCACGTTACCATCACACTCGACCGCAGGGCCTTCGCAAATTACAACATTGAGAATCATGATTGGACGGTGGACGCCGGAGAATTCAGCGTCTTCGTCGGAAGTTCAGCCGAGCAGATTGAGCTGACTGACAAGATATCGCGTTGACCTAAGTGAGGACCGAACAACAAATCCCGGTCGTTGCCATGACGTACCGGGCAAAGAATCGGAAACAGAGTTATCGAGCAAGATCGGGCCGCAATGCTCTCAGGAGATTACTTTCATGAAAAAGGATCGTTTCTCGCGCCGTGAATTCTTACAAACAACTGCCGGAGCGGCAGGCGCTACGCTTGCCGCAAATGCCATACTCCTGAATTCCGATCCGCTGTTTGCGTCGAGTCCCCCAATGGCCGGGAGTGACCGCGTTCGTTTCGGAATCGTCGGCGTGGGGATGGAAGGCAGTAATCTGCTCACAACGGCAATTCAGCTTCCTGGAGTCGAGTGCGCCGCTGCTTGCGATCTTTACGACGGCCGCCATGAGTTGGCGCGGGAAATTGTCGGCAAGCCCATCCCGACGACGCGCCGGTACAAGGAACTACTCGACAACAAAGAGATTGACGCGATTATCGTAGCGGTGCCGGACCACTGGCACAAGCAGGTCGTGGTTGACGCGGTGGCGGCAGGCAAGGATGTGTATTGCGAGAAGCCATTTTCGCATACTCCAGCGGATGGCTTGGCTCTGGTCGAAGCCGCAAAGAAGTCAGACCGGATCGTCATGGTCGGCGCGCAGCGGACGAGTTCCGTCCTCTGCGCCAAAGCGAAAGAGCTCTACGACAAGGGTGCGATCGGCGCGTTGAGCCTGGTGGAAGCGACCTTGGGACGGAATGATCCCACCGGGGCGTGGGAATATCCACCGCCGGCGGACTTGTCTCCAGAAAATCTGGATTGGGATACGTGGCTCGGAACCGCGCCGAAAAAGCCTTTCGACCCGCTCGCCTTTGCGCGTTGGCGCTGTTGGAAGGAATACGGAACCGGGGTTGCCGGTGACTTACTCGTGCACCTGATTAGCGGAATGCAAGCCGTTCTCGGAATCAATGAGATTCCCAAGCGTGTCTCGGCGTTCGGGGGTATTTACCGTTGGAAAGATGGACGCAATATGCCCGATGTGCATGCCGTTCTCTTTGAATACGCCAATGTTCCGGTCTACATGCGCTTGAGCTTGGATACGGAATCCGCCGAGGTCACTCGCTTTATGGGCTCCAAGGGCATTATCGAACTCACCGAGTTCGGGCTCAGCTATTCTCCGCAACCGGGTGTGGATCTCTCTCCGAGTTATTACTCTGGGTCGTTTCCGGCCCGGCTGAAGACACCCTATCTCGCGCAGTGGCACCAGGAACACGATCCTAAACCCGGGCAGGAACCGGCTCCCGAGAGCCTGGTCTTTAAGGGAAATGACTATGACGATTTGCGTCCCCACCTGTGGAATTTCTTCGAGGCCGTCCGCTCGCGCAAGCCAGTGTTGCAGGACGCAGTGTTCGGACACAATGCGGCTCTCGGCTGCCACATGGCCAATGAATCCTACTTCAGGAAAAAACCGGTGTATTGGGATTCAACTTCGCAGAGCATCAAGTCGTAACGTCGGGTAGTTCTGGCTAAAGGAGTCGAATTATATGAATCATCGGTGGAGCGCAGTCGCGCTAACCGCGGTAATTCTGATGTTTTCAATGCAGGTGTACTCCGAACAAAAGAACACTTCGGATACACCTGCGTCGGCTCAGCCGTTTCTTGGCCGTTGGGATCTGACTCTGAAGACTCCGAGTCGCGAATATCCCTCGTGGCTGGAGATAACTCAAGAAGGTGGTCAGCTCAAAGCGCGGTTCGTGAGCCGATGGGGTCATGCGCGGCCCTTGCCAAAAGTAGAGGTCTCACATGGGCAGATAACATTCATTTCTCCCAAGGAAGAAGAAGACCGGAAAGACGACATGGTGTTTGTTGGCGCACTATCAGGTCATAAGCTGAGCGGCACGACGACCGGGCAGGATGGAACTCCATGGCAATGGATGGGCGAGAGGGCGCCGGACTTGAAGAGAAAGACGGAACCGAAGTGGGGGAAATCCACTTCTTTGTTCAATGGCAAGGATCTGAGCGGGTGGAGGCCGAGCGATCCGAATGCTACGGCTACCTGGAAAGTCGAAAACGGAACACTCGTGAGTCCCGGCCATGGCCCCGAACTTATCACCGATACCAAGTTCGAAGATTTCAAGTTACACATCGAATTCAATTGTGCGCCGAAATCGAATAGTGGCGTCTACCTGCGCGGTCGATACGAATTGCAAATCGAAGACGACCCCGAACCCGAAGGACCGACCATGCGTACTGGAGGCGTGTATGGTTTCCTGGCTGCTTCGCCGGAACAACCACGCAGGCCGGGAGAATGGCAAACCTACGACATCACGCTTGTCGGCCGCGTGGTCACGGTCGTGCAGAACGGTCAGACCATTATCGACAAGCAGGAAATCCCGGGTATTACAGGCGGCGCCTTGGACAGTCATGAAGGACTATCCGGCCCGATCTATCTGCAGGGCAGCGAAGACGGACATGTCGCTTTTCGGAACATAACGATTACGCCCGGTAGGTGATCGAGCGCACTACGGTTTCCACTCCAAGGAATAGACGCAGCAACGATTCGGTCGAAGGACGTCAAATCGCACTCGAAGGGGTACCCCAGACTCGCCAAACTTGATTTCGATCTTGACCTCGCTACCGGGGGCGGTGTCTGGAAGTTGCGCTTCTTGTCGCTCTACGGGAATATCACCTTCACCATACAAGACACCGCGCAATCTGTATCCACGGAGAGCATACATCGGCAGATCGCGCCGCGTTCGGACCAGCAGACGAAAAGCATTTAGCTGGTTTTCAACGGACAACGATTCAACCGGACTCGATTCGACGCGCAAAACTTCGTAGGAGGGTTTCGGGTGACCATAGACATCCACCACCCCGTGAACACGCTGCTTCAGCGCACCGACGCCACGATCACCAACATGGGTCCGATAGTCGTTGTAGCAGAAGAAAATGGCCCCACCGACGTAGTCCTTGGAGCGGATGGCCGCATCATGCGATCGAAGAATATCGATCCTATGGCCGTCGCCCTCGGGCCGATCTTCTGTGCAGGCGCAGTACCCGTACTCTGAAATCACCACAGGTTTGCCTGGAAACGCAGTTTGCAGACTATCCAGATGTTTGGCCAACGCTTCGGGCGGACCCTGTGCCCAGCTGCCGAAGTATTCATTGGTTTCGATGAAATCCATAAGGCCAGCTACGTCACGTTCCGGGGTCTCTGACAAGGAGTTTGAAGCATACGAGCAGAGCCGATTAGGGTCCAGCCGTTTCGCCTCCTCCAACAAACGCTTGGCGAACTGGTAGGCAGGAGGATTTTGACCGTAAATTTCATTGCACAGGCCCCAGACCACAATGGAAGGGTGGTTCCGGTCGCGCGCAATCATCTCCTGTAACTGTTCCAGACCATTTTGCATGATATCGGCATCGGGCGCCGCTCCCATTCCTTGGAACGTGTCGTATCCCCAAGCGGGGACCTCGGTCTGCATCAGTATGCCGTGACGATCGCAGTATTCATGCACCCGTTTGTCCTGCGGCCAGTGGACTCGCGTGAAGATGCAATTAAGATGTTGCATATCAGCATGGTCATGGTTGATCCACTCTTCCGGTTCCGCCATGCCAAATTCCGGATTACTGCCGGCCATCCGCTCCACACCCATCAGGCGGACGTGTTCTCCATTCAGTTGAAATTTGCCGTCCTTGACTTCCAGTTTCCGCACTCCGAACGTCGTTGTGAATGCGTGTGATTCGTGTTCGTCTGCGATCGAGAACTCAAGCCGGTAAATATTGGGATGGTCGAAATGCCAGAGCTTTGCATGGGGCAGGACCGCATGAAACAGCACCATCTGAACCGTTCCCGCTTCGATGAAGAGATTCGAGGGCTCTGAGTTGGTCAAGACTACAAGTCCGGTCTCCTCATCAAAGACCTGGAACGAAGCCCGTCCACTCCAACGCTTTGAACTGGCATTTCGTGCGTACGCGGTGATTGTGAGATTTCCTTCATCGTTTGTGAAATTAGGAATCGCTTCTATATCAACCCGCTCCACAAAGGTCTTCGGCGTGACGAGCAATTGGACGGGCCGATAAATCCCCCCATCGTGGGCCCAATCGCTGGAACGTCCTCGTGGCACCATGTGGTCATTGAACGCGTTGTCCACACGCACCGCGACTGTATTGGTCTTGCCCCATCGCAGGAACCGGGTGATGTCCAGAGTAAAAGCCGTGTAGCCCTTGCCAGTGTGTTTTCCGGCTGGCTGTCCGTTGACCCATATTGTGGCGGTATGGAAGACAGCTTCAAATTCGACACGCACTAGTGAATGCAGCCAGGCGCCGGGAGCGTCGAAGGTCCGCCGATACCACGCAACGCCGCGATATTCAGCGTAGGCCGAATCAACTTGCCAGGTGTGAGGCACATCGATGCTCCGCCAGTCATTCACGGAGTCATCGGCCGCGAACCAACGCTGTTCCGCACCGGCAGCCGTTGGATCGGTGCGAAACCACCAACAGCCGCAGAGGTCGACGGTTTGGGTTTGGGTTGATGATGAATGCTTCTTATCTTCCGCGGACAAGGAGGTCGAGCCCAAAGCGCCCGCAGCCAAGGTTCCAGCACGACTCAGGAATTTGCGCCGAGAATACATAAAAGTTTCCACGTGCGATTACAGTACTCAAATTTCGCGAAGTTGCAAAGACCGCCGCCAACAAGTGTGCGGCCATGCCTTGACAGAGGCGATTCCCGTAACCTACGCTGCGAACCGACAAGCGGGCCAATAAACCGACACAGGCGAAGTGAATGAGAAGAGGGATGTCTACCAAGCCAGCAAAGCGAACGCGGGTACATTCGCGGCTGCTGCTAGGCTATTGTTTCGTCGTCCTGACGGTCTTGGCAGCGGCCGGAACCATGGCAGCAGATAGTTATGAAGTGACTATAGAACGAGGTGTGCCAATAAAGATGCGTGACGGCGTCGCGTTGCGCGCAGACATTTACCGCCCAAAGGCGGAGGGCAAGTTTCCGCTGCTGTTGACACGCACCCCATATGACAAGAACAGAGTGGTAGATTTTTGCCTGAAAGCTGCGGCCCGCGGGTACGTAGTCGTCGCGCAGGACGTCCGGGGAAGATATGCCTCGGAAGGTGATTGGTATCCGTTCAAGTACGAATCTCAGGACGGTTACGACACGGTTGAGTGGGCAGCCGCGCTTCCCTATTCGAACGGTAAGGTCGGAATGTTCGGAGGTTCCTACGTTGGCGCGACGCAGTATCTGGCCGCAATTGCCAAGCCGCCTCATCTGGCGGGCATTTGCCCCGACGTTACGGCGTCCAACTATCACGACGGCTGGACCTATCAGGGCGGTGCGTTCGAGCAATGGTTCGACGAGTCGTGGACGACGGGACTGGCGGAAAACACCATTAGCCGCCGAGAAGATTTAGGTGGCGACGTGGTGAGATGGACACCAACGCTGCCGCTGTTGTCGTATCCGGTGTTCGAACCATCCTCGGGCACGGTATTGGCGCCGTATTTCGCCGACTGGCTCGCGCACGCAAACTATGATGACTATTGGAAGCAGTGGTCGATCGAAGACCACTACGCGCAGGTTCAAGTTCCGGTTCTCGGTCTGGGCGCATGGTACGACATTTTTCTAGGCGGGACGTTAAGGAATTATGCGCGTCTTAAGAACGAGGCAGGCACGGAGGCCGCGCGGCGTGGCCAGCGGCTGATGATCTACGTTGGGGGCCATGCCGGTGGATCGGCTGAGAAGAAAGTTGGCGCCGTCGACTTTGGAGATAGGTTACCGTTCGACCTCGAAGAGGTGACACTCCGCTGGTATGACACTCTCCTGAAGGGAATAGGGAATGGGATAGACCATGAGAAGCCCGTAAAAATCTTCGTCATGGGCAAAAACGACTGGCGGGAAGAAGATGACTGGCCACTGGAGCGCGCCAAGCCGATGCGGTATTACCTGCATTCGACCAAGCCAGCGAATGGCCTTGAAGGAGGCGGCTCGCTGAGTACAGGCGCGCCTGCCGAGGAAAAACCTGACCAATACGTGTACGATCCGAACGACGCAGTCCCCACGATTGGGAGGCCCCTTTGTTGCCAACCGCTGCCGACAGGGGTCGGCCCGCAGGACCAGCGGCCTGCCGAAGCGCGACGCGACATGCTCGTATTCTCTTCGCCGGCATTTACACAGAACACCGAAGTTACGGGTCCAATTTCGCTCGACCTGTACGTCAGCAGCTCTGCGGTCGACACGGACTTTACCGGGAAAGTGGTTGACGTCTGGCCGAACGGATTTGCTCAGAATTTGACGGAAGGTATTCTGCGTTTGCGCTACCGCAATTCGCAGGAAAAACCGGAACTTGGAAATCCCGGGGAGATCTATCACATTAGCGTAGATCTTTGGGCGACGAGCAATGTTTTCCTGCTAGGACACAAATTGAGGCTCGAGGTTTCCAGCAGCAACTTCCCGCGATTTGATCGAAACTTGAATACCGGTGTGGATCAAGCGCGTGGAACGCACATGGTCAAAGCAACAAACGTCATCTACCACGACAAATCTCGACCTTCGGCTCTAGTTATCCCCCATTGTGCCGTAAGCGGCTGTAATCAATTGAAACTAACCGAGTTATGGTGGAGGCGACGGGAGTCGAACTATTCAGCGTATTGATAACACGTAAGTTACTGATTCCAGGAACTGCCACAACGGCCAAAAAGGCCCCATTGCCCGATCCATTGTACGTTTATTGTACGAAATTGTTTTTCGCTCTGGAGCCCAACCGACACCACATTGCGGCCCGAGTATCGGATAGATTGTCACAGATGGATAGAAAAAGCACCGAGCCTCCCATGATACGGTAAGTCCCCCTGTCCATTTCTTCGGTACGTCGGCTTGCCGTCTCGATTACTTCCGGCTTGCCCGTCACTCGCTAAGAGTGCAAATCAGGGGTCGGCGCGACCCATAACCGCGCGCAAATGAATTTGGGGGAGATTAACCATCCAGCTTCATGCGCCGTAACAGTTTGACGAAACGCTGGTCGGTACGCAGTGGATCGTAGAAGGGATCGCTGGCAATCATGAGCGAGTAGACGTTCCGCTCTTCGCAGGCCAGGAGTAGCCACTTAAGCGCTTCTTCCTTATGACCGGCCCGCAAATGCTCGCGGGCGAATCTTATTGCCGGTACGTAATCGCCTCTTTCCCGGTTACGCAGCAGCCGATCGAGTCGCTTCGCAGCTACACCGCGCACAGCCCTGTCGACGTCCTCCTTGGTGTTGGCCGCGCCGAGAGTGGCGACAAGCTCTGTATCGTTGGCTAAGAGCATGGCTTTTGTCCACTGTTCGACCGCTTTCTGGTATTGGCCCTTTCGCTCGTAGGCATCGCCGAGTGCTTCACGAACTGAGGCGTCGTTGGGATCGAGTTCCATTGCTTTCTGGTATTGTTGAATCGCCTTATCGTAGCTGCGCGCGCAGCAGAGGGCATAGCCCAGATGCTGGCTTATGCGGAGGGAAAACGGATTGCACTCCCACGCCCGCTCGCCTTCCGCGATGGCTTCGCGGAATCGGCGCATCACCACCAAGAAAAAGGAGTACATGTAGTGGATTTCGTCGAACCCCGGACTTAACTCGATGGCGCGCTTCGCTTCTCTCTCTGTGCCTACCCAGTCTAAGTAGTAAACCATCTTGAGTGCAGCCAGATCGAGATGTGCTTCGGCGAGCTGGTCATCGAGTTCGAGCGCCTTCGTAACTGCCCACTCTGCCTTCGGCCAGCCTTCGTCCGGCGGCACGATGCCCCATGCCGCTCCATAGCCATAAAAGCTGTTTAGTCCACAGTAGCCGAGCGCGTAAGAAGGGTCTTCTTCAACTGCGCGATGAAAATAGTCGCGGCTCCTGTTGTATTCTTCCGGCGAATTCTTCCACCAGTAATATCTCCCCTTCAGATAAAGCTGGTACGCTTTGGTGCTGTGTGTATAGTGCTTGACGAGACGTGTCTTATCTTCCTTGCTGAGTTCGAGTGACAACGCTTGCGCCACCTGCTCGGAGATGGCATCTTGCAGAGCAAAGATGTCAGTCATTTCATCGTCAAAGGTTCCCGCCCACAACGAGGCGCCATTCGACACACTCAGCAAGCGGACAGTGACCCTGACTCTGTTGCCCTGGCGCTGAAGGCTTCCTTCCAGCACAGACTCCACTCCCAGTTCGCGCCCCGCTGCAAGTACGTCCTGCTTCAATTCAGAATATTTGCGAACCGAGCTCATGGGACGGACGACGATGTCCCGGATGCCGCTGAGTCTGGTGATCAGCGTGTCCGCCATGCCCATTTCCAAAGATTCGTCCCGGTTATTTCGTGCCAACGGTTGGAAAGGAAGCACGGCAATGCTTGGGATGGGCTCAGCACTGCTCGCGATTACAGGCGGCTTGCGCTTGTTCACGGGTGCGACGAACCTGTAGCCCCGTCCTGGAACCGTAACAATGTAACGGTGCTCGGCTCGTTTCTCGCCGAGCACGCGGCGGAGCGCGGAGATGCATTGATTCAAGTTGTTCTCTTCAACAGCGGTGTCGGCCCAGATGGCCCTCATAAGCGTTTCTTTGTCGAGAACTACGTCGGTATGTTGGACTAGATAAATCAGCGTGTCGAATGCCTTCGGCGTCAGGGGCAGCGGACGACCATCTCCCCCAAGTAACAGACGTCTGCCGGGGTCAACACGGAAATCGTCGAATTCGTAGATATACGTCTGAGACCGTTCCATGCAGTTTTCAGAATTCTTCAGAAACTTTCAGAACATTCTAAGGACTTCGGCCACGATTTCAAGGACACTCATTGCCTATTCACGCCGGCAACGATCCTTACGGGTCGTTTCAGATCGTGAGGTGAACACAGAATTCTATGAAGGGAGATCAGATATGCGGTCATTTGACGTGACGTGGCGTTCGTGTGCTGTTCGATTGATGGTTCTCTTGCCTGTCTTCGTTTTGTTGCAAGGCGCGCAAGCCCAGTGGCACGCAACCGTGGGGTCGCAAAGTCCTGACCAGGCACGACAAGCACTTGCGTTTTTGCCTAACGAATTATGGATTCATCAGGGCGACAGCGTCACGTGGAACTTTGACGCGGGTGAGATTCACACCGTGACCTTTCTGAGCACCGTTCCGACTCCTCAGATTCGCCCGCCCTTCGACGCTGGGTGTCCGGGATTCTCCTCAGACCCAGCCACGTTTGACGGATCCACTTGCGTGACCACCCCTCCTTTAGTGGTAGGCGCTACCTTCACCGTGATTTTTCCAGCGGCCGGGAACTTCAAGCTGGTGTGTCTGGTGCATCCCGACATGACCGCCGTGATTCACGTCTTGGATTCGTCGCAACCATTGCCGCACACCCAAGACTTCTATGATCGTGAAGGCAAGGAGCAGGCGCGGGCTTTGCTGTCTGATCTGGACAGAAGCGGCAATCACAACGCGCGGCAGTGCGCGCACCACCACGCGGGACATGGGGTAACCGCGGGGATTGGGGAGATTTCGACAACAGCCGGAGGAGCCCAAACCTTGTCGGTGCTGCGTTTCACGGCAGACAAGATGATCGTTCGCGCGGGGCAGATCGTGGAATGGGAAAATGACGACCCCGAGGACCCCCACACCATCACCTTTGGGACCGAACCCGCAGATCTTTTTGATCCGTCGGCCAACGTGACCGTTGATGCCGATGGCGCGCGTCACGCGATCATCAACTCGACATCGGATAACGTGCACTCTGGATTCATTCTCGCCGCCCCTCAGGAGAGGGTTGGTCTCCCGCAATCGCCGCTGCCGCTCTTCGTCACACGATTCCGGATTACGTTTACGCATCCAGGTACGTTTCCGTACATCTGTGCTCTTCACGACAACTTGGGGATGAAGGGCGAGATCATTGTCTTGCCCTAGAGTTATCGGCCTCGAAGAGGTGGACATCTTCTCGAGGTAAACCTTTCACCGAGTCAGACTGACTTCGCTGCAATGACCGCTTCAAGAATTGCTCACTGAGGATCGACGTGCCGTTCGCCGTTGCCGCTAATAGAGGGTCGGGGGATAGCAACGGCAAAAACACTAGAAGAGGGGGCTCTATGGAAGTGAGTGCGGGGCGGCCAACGATCATCGAGGCTGAACCCGAGCCCCTTACGGTTTACTGCTCCGAAACGGCCGTAATCGTTGTAGACATGCAGAACGACTTTTGTTCGAAGGGTGGACTGTTTGACCGGGCAGGAATCCACATTTCGGCGGTTCAAAAAGCCGCTGGACCGACGCGGAAAGTGCTTTCGGCAGCTCGTGAGTCCGGAATCAAAATTGTTTACCTGAAGATGGGCTTTCGGGATGACCTGTCGGATCTCGGAGACACCGACTCCGTTAACCGCGTACGTCATCTCCAACTCGGTGTCGGTGAGCCGTGCATCGCCTCTGATGGTCGGCCGGGACGATTCTTGATTCGCGACACATGGAACACGGATGTCATCGAGGAGCTTCGACCTCAACCTCAGGACGTCGTGCTTTATAAGCGTAGGTTTAGCGGTTTCTACCAAACAGAACTGGACGATATCTTGCGCAGCCTCGGAATCAGGAACTTGATCTTCACAGGCTGTACGACGAGCGTTTGCGTGGACTCAACAATTCGAGATGCGATGTTCCGGGACTACCGCTGTGTATTGCTGGCCGATTGTGTGGGCGAGCCGATTGGTAGTGAATTGCCGCGCAGCAACCATGAAGCCTCCGTCCTGACCGTCCAAACAGTGCTTGGCTGGGTATCTGATTCCGAGCGGTTCGAGTCGGCGCTGCAGGCCGGTCGCCCGGCAGCAGCCGCAGTAGATTGAGACTCTAAGGTCCTCGCGACCTTGTAACCTGTACTGACCCGTTCGTGGATGGTCGGCAATCCTTACCTTGGGATTACTTCCTAGTTGCCCGTGATCCAGGAGTCTCTGCGATTGATTTACACAAGCCGACTTGAGGAGTCATCGGCGTTAATTCGGCTATGACCGCAATCGTTGGCTTGGACGCGTCGCAGCCCTACGCCTGAGGCGGAGGAGGAGCCGGAGTCAGCCCGTGGCGGCGCATGATCTCCACCATCTTCGCGCGATCCGGCGGGCCACCGGCCGCCGCGCTGACCACTTCCGCCGCTTCGCGGAAATACAGCGGGCCGATTGCGGCGGGCGTAATGACGCACAGCACTTTCACGTCCTCGGTGCCGTTGTTGTCGAACCGGTGAACGGCGCCCCGCGGAATACAGAGCGCCTGCCCCGGCCCTGAGTCGATCAGCCTGCCGTCCACAGTCCATGTCAATACGCCTTCGATGCCGTAGATTGTCTCCTCGTAGTGGTCGTGGCTGTGTGCCGGCGCCATCAATCACGTCTATTCTTCATGGTCATTCTCTTCAACAATTGGGGCGGGACCCAAGTGTCCTCCAGAACCTAAGCGGACATCACATCCAACGAAGAAATGCAAAGGGCAATCGAGATTAAGTCGCTGCCTTTGCCATAACCCCTGACAGTAGAGCAGCGAGGAGAACTATCGAGGTTGCGGTTCGTGAAAGCACTTTCAAAACTCTACTTTAAAGTGCAAGACAAACGCAAAGTTAGCTCAACGTGCAATACGCGTAGGTCTCACAGCCAGTTCAAGTCGAGGCTCATCACGACTCTACCAGTTGGAATGACGACGTAAGTCGGATGGCGCTGTGCAGAGTCCGGTAGAGGGGACAGTTCATCGCATAAACGGCGTGCACGCGGTCAACCTTCTCTCTTGTCTGTTCCGGCGCAACCAGGCGCATCGCTACATGGATCCTGCGGATGACCAGCACTCCATCTTCCTCTTCCACCTCGCCGGTCACTTCCGCGCTGAGCTTCCCTTCGCTGGCATCAATTTGACGCGCTTCCAGCGCGCCTCCGAAAGTGCCCAGCATTCAGCCGGCGGTCGCCGAAATAACGTAGTCAATCGTGGCAGCGTGTGATTCGCTTAGTTTTGCGGGGTCAACTTTATAATGCTCTGCGATCGCTCCATGCACACTATAGACGACTGGCTTAGCCTCGCCTGGCAAATGTGCGATGCGCAACGGGCCGCGCTTGCGTTCTATCGTTGACTTCGAAGTGTATACGACCTTACCCATCGATCCCCTCCCGAAGGTCTCGTCACTCACTGCACAGCAGATCTCTTGAAGACGTCTTCAATAACTGCGGAGTCCACTTCGCCGGATTGGTTGTAAAGGGGCTCGCCGTGCGCGTTCAATACGACGACATGCGGGATATAGCCCTTGTAGTATTTCTTGACCAGTTCCTGCTGTTCGGGCGAGCGCTGAACGTCAAGGTCGACGATCACAAAGTGCACCTGGGAACGGTACTTATTGTACAGTTCAACCGTGCGACGTGCTTGCCGCTTTGAGTTAAAGCATCCCTCGCCGTACATGATGACGTAATTGGTCTTGCCCGAAACAA